>Ga0114933_10002371_pt1 | contig 19721 bp, 21 predicted proteins | sample 4SBtaG_FD_89691 | JGI IMG/M metagenome (GOLD analysis project Ga0114933, IMG submission 89691) | Deep subsurface microbial communities from Kolumbo volcano to uncover new lineages of life (NeLLi) - 4SBTROV12_W25 metaG | ecosystem: Environmental > Aquatic > Marine > Volcanic | place: Kolumbo... | reverse complement strand
TTCCACAAACACTGGAAAAATTCCATTAGTAGATTTGATAGAAAAATATGGACTCACAAATTTGATATCACAAAAGAAACAGGGATTTTCTGTTAATACTGTTAACATGTGGAATTCTTATGGTCGACAGATAGCTGAATATTACCTTGATGATGCTAGAATTGTTAAAAATAATTACATTAACAAAGATTGGATATCTAAATACATTAAAAATCCAGAAATTGATGTACGTGTTGTAAACAAATTACTAGGATTATTGGCTTTTGAAATATGGTATAGAATTTTTATAACTAAAGAAATGGATTCAAATGAAAAACTTACCGTTTGATGATTTTTGTTTCATTCTCAATTATATTTAAAAAGTCATCAGATATTTTTTCCCAAGAAAACTCATCTTTGATATATTCATGTCCTTCATTACCCATGTTACTAATTTCTTGTTTATTATCTAACAAAAATGAAATTTTTTTAATCCATTCTTCATAGTCATTTTCATTAATTAGAAATCCTGTATTCCCATTGATTGATTCCGAAATTCCTCCAACATCTGTAGCAATTACTGGTTTTTTCATTAAACTTGCTTCTAAAATTGTATGCGGTGACATATCAATACCACTTACTAAAGCATACACATCAATTTCTGAAAGAAATTCTCGTACTTTGTCCGGGTATTCCAAACGTCCAAGCCAATGAAAATTCTCATATTTTTCTAATAATGGAAGAATTTCATCTTTGTATATTCCATCGCCAGCCCAATAGAAATGAACATCAGGCATTTTTTCTAAAACCTTGGGAAGTATCTTCATCTCTTTTACTTTTTCCCAAATGTTTGCATCTTGTAATAACCCGACACATGGATGATTAAGTTTCATTCCTTCTTTTCTAATCCAATTCAAAACATCAATACCTTGATACATTACATGAATTGTATTCATTGGGTAACGTTCTTGTGTAATTTTTTCTAAATATTTACAAATTGGTAAAATTATTGTAGATTCCTTAAAACATTTTTCTGCAATTTTTTGTTTTGCCCATATTTCCATTTGCTTTGTACTTTTTTTGTTAACTGAATCTTTTACAGATTTGACTTCACTCCAATAATCCCCTCGTAAAAAAATTATCAGTGGAATATTCATTTTCAGTATTAATGAACCTAGATGACTAACTCTTTCAGTAAATACTGCATCTGGTTCAAACTCATCAATAATTTTCTGTAATTTTTTAGGTTTTTTTAACCATCGAAAAAATTTTTTATTTGTTAGAGATGAATCGTAAATATCTAAATCATTTATAATTTTACATTTTACGCCTTTTTTTTCTAATGATTTTGCAAATTGAGAAATATAAGATTGTCTTGATTCATCAATCGCAAATAATAATTTAAATTCCAAGTAACATAAATTTGAAAATTTCTAATATTAAAGTCTCCTACTATTCATTACTAATTGATTAATATTTTTTGAAAATCATTCTTATTTCATGACCTTTTGATTTTGATGTAATTTTAAATGGGTGATATGGGGACAATCTTCGATTCATTCCTTTCAGGTTATTCTCTAAAACTAAATGAAATCTTCCTTCAAATCTATACAATTCTCTCAATGTATCACTTTGTACTTTTTTTAATCCCACGTTTTCACCAATCATTTGTAATGTTTTTGTTGAATAATGAAATGAAGATGCATTTTCTGAAATCGAATCTGCTAGCATATTTTCATTTTCACAATTTGGCACTGCAACAAAAATTATCCCATTTTCTTTAAGAAGTTCCTTACATTTTTTTAACAATTCATGAGGTTTGGGCATATGTTCTAAGCAATGCGATAACCAAATAATATCAAACTTTTCGTCAATCTCTACTTCATCAAAAAATCCTTGTAAACATTTTCCATTTTTTAATTTAAGATTTAAAAAATCTACACATTTTTGATTTGCATCAATACCTAGTACATCAAATCCCATATCTTCAAACATTCTTAGCGCTATACCTGGTCCTGGACCAATTTCAAGTAATTTTTTCTTTTTATCTAGAAATTTTCGACAATATTCAATCATTGATTTTCCTTGATTAATTACATAACGTCCGTGTCTTGTATCAAAATCAAATTCTATTGTTCTATCTAATTCTTCATTAGTTTTGTTTGTAAGATAATATTGTTTTAACGTAGATTCTAATTCTTCTAATGAACTACCAGTTATCATTAAATGACATTTTTTACATCTACTTACAGGTATTTTTAACCATGAATCTTCTGAAAAAATCTCAAAATCATTACTATCACAAGAAATACATTGCATAAAATGTTCCAATACCAATTTGATAAAAATCTATATTAATTTTTATGATTATAGCTTAGTGTAAGAATAATGAATGATCGCGAAAAAACTTTCTATCTTTTAGGGGTATTAGGTGATAGTACAAAAAATGAAGCGATTTCTGCACTTAAATCTCTCACCAAACTATCAGAAAAAGAAATTAATGAAATTATTTCAGAAATAATTTCTTTTAATCAAATCCAATTTGATAAGCATCACGAATAATTATGATTTTTTCACTAATCACGATTTAAGAAAGGTGTTAATGAAATCCAATCAATATGTTTTATTTTACCATGTTCACCAATATTTTTTCTTTTTAATTTGAAAATCATATAATCTAGGTGTGGTGTATGTCTGGGAATATTTTTTGAAAATATTATGTCAAATTCCATATTCCTAAATAATTCCTTGTAAAAATTTAGTAAAAAATCTATACTTAGATCATTAGTATTCAAATCTCCATAAAATAACTGTCTTCTTTTTTTCCAAATCACATTTTTTTCTTCATCCTTCTTAAGAAATGGTTTTTTATTTATTAGAAAAATCACAATCACTTCCTTATCAATTAATTTTGAAATATTTTTTATTACATCAAAATGTTCACAATATTCAAATTTTTTCCCAAACACACTCATTGGATTATCAATTAAAATTAAATCAAAAAATCCAAAATCATTATTTTCATTCAAATTTTTTATTGAATCACAAAATCTAATCTTAGCATTTGGGATATTTTTTTCTAATTCTGATTTAAGAGAAGAATCTATTTCCCAAACCTCAAAAGATTTTGTATTTTTTGAAAAAATTGAATCATTTACTCCTTCACCGCCAAAAATTTCAATAGATTTACACTCTTCTAATCTAACTTTTTCTTTTAAAAAATCAACTACGGACTCACTTTTTATTCTAAATAATTTTTTTCCTGATAAATTTTCTATATCTGACATGTGTAATTTGAAATAAAATAGTATATGAATACATGTTATCTATTATTGGCATAGTTTATCTAAGTGATTTTTCTGAATATTATGATGGCAAAAAGCCTTGAACGTGAATTTAAAAATAAAATTATCTTAATTACTGGTGGTACTGGTTCAATTGGTTTAGGTATAGCAAAACAATTAGCAAAATATCGCCCAAAAGAAATTCGACTTTTTTCAAATGATGAAAATTCTATAGTTGAATCAAAAGAAACCATAGGTCAAAACTCAATTTACAAATTTATGGTGGGTGATGTACGAGAAAGAGATCGATTAAACTTAGCACTTCGAGATGTAGATATTGTTTACCATGCTGCTGCAATGAAACACATAGACATATGTGAAGAAAATCCTTTTGATGCAGTAAAAACAAATGTTGTAGGGACAAGTAATATTCTAGAATCAGCTATAATTGAAGGAGTAAAAAAATTCGTGTTTATTAGCACTGACAAAGCTACTAATCCTACAAGCACTTTGGGTGGCAGTAAATTACTCGCAGAACGACTTACTTTGGATGCAGGGAGTTATGTAAAAAATAATAAAACAATTTTTTCAATTGTGCGATTTGGAAATGTAATTGGATCTCGAGGTTCTGTTTTCCAAATATTTCAAAATCAAATTAAAAACAAAAAACCTCTTACTGTAACAGATAAACGCATGACACGATTCATTATGTCAATTTCAGAAGCTGCGTCCATGATACTAAAAGTTACTAGTATTTCAAATACCGGAGAAATTTACATCCTTAAAATGCCATCAATTAAAATTGAAGATTTAGCAAAAGGTATGGTAATTGTATATGGAAAAAGATTCCCAAATTACGGCAATTCAATAAAAATAAAAATTTCTAAAACTCGCGAAAGAGAAAGATTCTCTGAATTATTAATTTCTAATGATGAGCTCTCTTTTTGTCATGATGTTGGTGATATGTATAAGGTATCAAAAGTTGAAAATAAAAAACGATTATCAATAAAAGAATTTGATTCTGCTACAGCAAAAAAAATTACTCAAAAAAAATTACATAAAACAATTAATGAACTAATTGACGAATACACATCTTATTGATCTTGAAATCCTCTAAAAAAAGTATCAAATGGAAAATTCCACTTTACAAAGTGCACGTTAATAAAACAGATTTGGACTATGTGAGTTCAGTCATTAAACGAGGTATGAATTGGGCTTTAGGTCCTGAAATTATCTCATTAGAAAAAAAATTAGCACGTTATGTGGGTTCAAAACACTGTGTTTCTTTCAATTCAGGAACATCTGCAGGTCATGCTGTAATGATTGCAATGAATTTAGAAAAATCCCAAGTTTTAGTTCCATCTTTTAGTTTTATTGCAACTGCAAATTGGCCTCTAATGGTTGGTGCACATCCAAAATTTGTTGACATAGAGGAAGAAACTCTTGGAATGGATCCAAATAAAATTGAACAAAAAATTTCCCAAAAAGTCAAAGCAATAATGCCTATTCATTTTGCAGGTTTACCATGTAAAATTAATGAAATTTCATCAATTGCAAAAAAAAATAAAATTAAACTAATTGAAGATTGTGCAGAATCAATAGGTTCTTCAATTAATAACAAAAAAACTGGTACCTTTGGTGATGCATCAATTCTTAGTTTTGCAGGAAATAAAATACTTACTGCAGGTGAAGGTGGTGCAGTTTTGACTAATTCCGATAAACTTTTTGAAAAATTAAAATTAATCAGGTCACATGGAAGACTAACCAAAGAAAATTATTTCTTATCAAATAAAAATCCAAAATATACTTCATTAGGATATAATTGGAGAATGTCAACAATAACTGCTGCACTTGCCTTATCACAACTAGAAAATTTGAAATTTTTGATAAAAAAAAGACAGGAAAATGTGGAATATATGAAAAAAAATCTAAAAAATATTGAACAAATCAAATTCCATTCATCTCCAAAAGGTTTTGTTCATGTAAATCAACTATTTTCAATAATTCTTTCTAATTCAAAAATTCGAAATAATTTAATGACATTTCTTGCTGATAAAGGAATTATGTCAAAAATCTTTTTTACACCTATTCATAAATCTGAACATTTCAAAAAACTTGATGTTTCAACTTCAAATCTTACAATTACTGAAAAAATCTCAAATACTATACTTTCTTTACCATTATATCCTGATTTGACAAGATCAGAGATGAATTATATTACTAATTCGGTTACAGAATTTTTTGAATTATGTGAGTAATTCATAGTTAAAATTATTATTTAGAAGAAAAAACAACATACATGAATATACTAATTATTGCTGCTCATCCGGATGATGAAGTACTTGGAATGGGAGCGACTATTAAGAAATTAAGTAAAACAAATAATGTATCATTATTAGTTGTTTCAGAAGGTGCATCATCACAATATGATGATAAAAAAATGATTAGTGTTAGGCATAATGCATGTTTAAAATCATCAAAATTTCTAGGAATTAAAAATGTAAAATTTCTTGATTTCCCTGATATGAAACTTGATACAATTCCTCATGTAGAATTAAACAAAAAAATAGAAATAATTATACAAAAACTAAAACCAAAAATTATTTACTCGCCACCCGAAAATGATCTAAATTTAGATCATCAATTAGTATTTAATTCCACATTAATTGCATCTCGTCCTCATACATCATCCGTAGAATCACTTTATTGTTATGAGCTACCAGGATTAGTTAAAAAACCATTTAATCCCAATGTTTATGTTAATATTGAAAAAGAATTTGAATCTAAAACTAAAGCTTTTAAATTTTATAAAAGTGAAGTAATGAATTTTCCTCACCCACGTTCAATCAAGGCAATAGAAAATTTAGCAATACAACGCGGAATTGAATCAGGATTAAAAAAGGCTGAATCATTTAATTTAATTAAAATGATTCAAAATTAGTACTAATGAAACCAAACCAGTTATTCATTCTAATCGATTCATTAAGATCTGATAGGTTCTTCGGTGAACAAAAAAGTTGTATTACACCTAATATAGATAAATTAGGAAAAAACGGTGTAGCGTTTAATCAAGTAATATCTTCTGCAGATGGAACATTTCTTTCTTTAAGTTCTATGCTCAATTCACTACATCCATCTGAAACTGGTGTTCGTTCAAGAAAAGTAATCCTTCATGATAAAAATTATCTTGAGCAATTGAAGAATTTTGGTTATCATATTTATGGAATTGTTCCAAAATTTACATCTTTGAATTCTGTAATGAACTATTTTGAAAATAATGATCACACGTTTGAACCAGAACCTCCTTCTGCAGAGTACCTTCATAATGGTTTAGGTACTAAAATTTTAGATCTTTTCAAATCAAATAAAATGCTTGAACCTTGGTTCTTTTTTATACATATACATGATCTTCACTGGCCGCTTATAGTTCCCGAAAATTTTTCACAATCAAAATTTGGTGAATCTGATTATGATAAAATAATTTCTTCAATAGATGATTGGATTGGAAAATTCATTGATTCAATAAATTTGGATAAAACGTTAGTAACAATTACTGCTGATCATGGACAATTAATCCCATTTGATGAAAAAGGAATTGAAAATTTTGAGCCTGAATTTAAAACAATTTTAAAAACTGGAAAAAAACTCATGCCAAAATTCTCTCAAAATATTGGCGCCAAAGCACTTGATACGTTAAAAAAATCAATTCGTGATACTAGAGTAAAAAATGCTAATAGGAATTTATCTGAATACGAAAAGCGTTCAAGATTACCCTATTACACGCTCTCATTATTTGATGAATTAATCAAAGTTCCACTATTATTGTCCGGTTATGGAATTGAAAAAGAGAAAAATATCGCCCAAATGGTAAGAACAATTGATATTTTTCCAACTCTTGCTGAAATTTCAAACTTACCTAAAAATGAAAATAAAATTCATGGAACGTCATTATCTCAAATAATATTTAATGAAAAATTTATTCAATTAGAAACATTACTTCATACAATTCCATATGAAAAAGAATCTGATGATAATAGAATTGGAATAAGAACTCCTGAATGGAAATATTTCCGTCATGCACGAAATTCACAAGAAGAGATCCATCTATACGATCTAAAAAATGATCCATATGAAAATCAAAACATTGCAAAAGAAAAACCAGTTATTGTAAAATCTATGGAAGAAAAAATCTCCAAAATTTTAGATCATCCACTTAGCTCAGAGTTACATATGGAAGATAATTTAGAAGAAAAAAAATTAATTGAAGATGAATTGAAAAAAATGGGCTATCTATGAAAAATTTAAACGTAATCATAATTTTAATTGATGGTGGTAGATTAGATTATGTTTTAAAATCTGATTTTTATAAAAACCTGAAATCAGATTTTTCATTTATTTCACAACCAATTACTTATGGACCACATACAATTGCATCTATGCATGCAACATTTAGTGGATGTTATGGAACTCGAACAGGAACAGATAGCTATTGGTCAACATATAATTTTAAAAAAACTCAATTTAAAACAATAACTGATTATCTCCATGAAAATAATTATTATACATTATGTGATATTGTCAATAAATTAGTTATACCAGAAAAGAACTTTGATGAATTTTTAATACATGATGAACAAAAAGATGATTTAGCAACAAGGCATTGTAATTTTCTTGAAAAATTAAAATCAAAAAATGAGCAAGAACAAAATTTCTTTGCATTTTTTCAATTTAGTAATATTCATACAGGTATAATGAATGAAGTCTTAAAAGTATATGATAATTTCAGTGAAGATTATTTCAATAATACGGAATTAAACAAACAAAGGTATCAATCTCTATTTGATAAATCTGAGATTTATCTCAAACAAATACTTGAAAAAATTGTCTCTCTAGGATTAGAAAAAGATTCTTTAATTTTGATAATGTCTGATCACGGAATCAGTATTGGTGAAAAAGTTGGTGAAAGGGCATATGGTGCATTTTGTTATGATTATACACTGAGAACTTTTGCATACATGAAATTTCCTAATATGCAGAAATGCGAAATTAATCACCAAGTTAGAACAATTGATTTTATGCCAACAGTTCTTGATATCTTAAAAATTGAATTAGACAATAATTATGAAAAACTCGATGGTGAATCATTATTACCAATTTTTCATGGTAAAAATTTAACCGAAAAACTTGCCTTTTCTGAAACTGGAAATCCATTATATGGAAAACGACCACCTGAAAAACCTAATACGTTTTCTGTGAGAACTTCTAAATGGAAATTAATATTTAATGAACATAATGATACAAAAGAACTATACGATTTAGAATTAGATCCTTTAGAAGAAAATAATATTGCTGGTACTGGTTCTGAAATTGAACAATATCTAATTGAGTCTATGAATAAAACAAAACAAAAATCTTAATTTTCTTTAAAATAATTTCTTGCTTTGCTTAGGTCTTGTGGAGTATCAATTTCTATCCATTTACCTTGAATAAAAATTGGGTTTATGTTTATTCCACGATTAATTAGTTCTTGTAGCATATCAGTTAGGTATGCTTTATCAAATGTAGCCGCATCATGAAAACTCCCATTATGATTCTTCTCTAATTCTTCATAAACATCAACAAATTTTTTACAACCTTCTTTAGATAATTTCATCATCCCTATGAATTCACCAATCATTTGATTTTTTTTACATGATGAAATATTTTTTTTAATTTCCAAAATTTTTCCATTTTCTAATAAAACATTATCTGCCTGTTCCTTTGGATGTTCTGTTCTTTCTTCATATTTCTCTTGCCAGTTTTCATCAATTCCAATTGAAATTTCATCTTTCGAGTCTATTATTGATTTCAAAATTTTTTCATCAAGTATTATGTCTGAATATGTTGTTACTAATTCATCATCCATCATTTCTCTTGCACACATTAGAGAACCTAAAACATCATGTTTCTCATTATTTTCATCTTTTGTATAAATTACATCCTGAAAATTAAATATTTCATGATGTTTTCCTGTTACGATAATTATTTCATTAACTTTTTCTTTTTTAAAAAAATCTAACTGAAAGTCCAAAATTCTTCTATCATCGATTTTCACCATTGCTTTTGGAATATTTTTTGTATGTTCACCTAATCTCTTACTATCCCCTGCCGCTATGACTATAACTTTCATCTTAATGTTTTCATGAATCGTTCTTTGATTTTTTCAGGTTTTATTGAAATTCGATTTCCAATATTTCCACCCTTTTTTATTTTTATCAAAATCATGATTGGTCCATTATTTTTTTTAATTCTTAGAAGAATTTTTTTCAATTCAATATTTGATTTGACTAAATACACGTTTACGTAATTACATTTCTTTGCAATTTCATCTATTTTTATTAAATTTGAATTTGTAGGTTGACCTCCTGTTGATTCATGACTTGAATTATCAAAAACCACATGAACTAAATTTTTTGGTTTAATGCTTCCAATCGTGGTCAATGATCCTAAATTCATGAGAATATTACCATCACCATCAAAAATGAAAATTCGTTTTTTTGGATTTTTTATTGCTAATCCCAAACCTATTGAGGATGCTAATCCCATTGATCCTATCATATAGAAATTTTTTTCTTTATCATTTACATTAAACAAGTCTCGACTGACATATCCGTTGGCAGAAATTATTATTTCATTACCAATACTATTTACAATTTGTTCCATAGCCTTTTTTCTAATCAATAAAATCCCTCTTCATAATAAGTGCACATAATTTTCCTTGAGAATTTTTTTTAATTGCCCATTCGCAATTTTTTTTCCAATTCTTATCATTTAATATTCTTGACGAAATATCTAGTGATTTAATCAATTGTGGTTGTATTTTACCAATTTTTTCATGTTCAGGTGCATCATTTTTCAAAAATCCTCTCCATCCAATCAATAAAATTAATGGAATTTTATATAATTCCACAAGTGATGTTATAGTACTTAATGAATTTGCAAATCCTGCATTTTGCATAAATACTAATGAGGGTTCTCCTGATAATGACATTCCTGTACAAATCCCAATTGCTTCCTCTTCTCTAGTTGTAAAAATAATTTTCTTTTTTGTAATTCCTTCTTTAATAAAATGTTTCATTGTTGAATCTGGCACTCCTACAAAATTTTTAATCCCTGATTTGACTAAAAAATTAAAAATTTTCTTTTGTGTATTTTCTTTCAATTAACATAACCCATTTTTTTGAGCTCTTCTTCTATTTTCCCTTGACGTGTTTTATGTTCATACATTTTCTGTAACTGAAAAATTACTTCCATATCTGACATTTCTTGTTTAACATCACTAATTCTTTCAACTTGATACATTTCTTTAAGTAATTTCAACATTGATGCATGAGATGCTCTCAAAGTTTGATTTGCATATATGACCATTTTTATTTTATGTGAAATTAAATCAGAAATTTTCACTGTGTTGTATGTTGTTGGAATTGCAATTACTGGTACGTTCCCCTTCCAACTATCTACAAATTCAAATATTTCATCAGCTGACTTTTCTTTTGAATGAATCAGTATTGCGTCTGCGCCTGCACTTTCATAAGCTGAGGCTCTCTTCAATGCTTCTGGCATACCTAAACCTGAAATCAGTGCTTCAATTCTTGCAATAACCATAAAATTTTTATCATTTTTTGATTCTTTAGCAGCTAATATTTTAGCTACAAATTCCTTTTCAGATAATAAATCACTTTTTCCATCCTTTAACAAACTGTTTTCCTTTGGAAAAATTTTATCTTCTATGCATATTGCAGAAACTCCTGCACTTTCATATTTTTTAACTAAATGTGCTACATTTGATGGTCCTCCATAACCTGTGTCGCAATCAGCTATGACCGGGATTTTACATGAATCAACCATTCTAGTTGTTGCATCAAGAAACTCGGTCATTGTCAATATGCTTGCATCCGGAAGAGCATGTGTTGCTGATATTGCAAAACTTCCTGCCCAAACTGCATCAAAACCAGCATTTTCTACCAATTTTGCCGACATAGCATCAAAAGCACCGCCTACCTTTACTATTTCCTTATCTAAGAAACATTTTCTTAATAATTCTGCATTTGACAATTTACTGATTTCTAAATTTTTTAACAAGTATTAAAAACATCCTAATGATTTCATAATTTGCATGTATACCATTAAACAGCCCAATCAAATTTTAATTGGGAATAATTCTGCTCAAAATTTTGATTTTCCAAAAAATTGTTTAGTAATCACTTCTAAAGGCGCAAAAAAAAGAAAATGGTTGGAATATCTTAATTTATCTAACGAAAAACTTTTTGATGAAGTTGAGAATAATCCCTCGGTTGAAACAACTGATCGAATCATTGAAGAATGGAAGGATTCTGATATTTCATCTATAATAGGACTTGGTGGAGGAAGTTGTCTTGATGTTGCAAAATTTGTTGGTTTTAAATTAAAAAAACAAAAAATTTTGATACCTACAACATTTGGTAGTGGGAGTGAAGTTACTCGAATTTCTGTATTAAAAGTTGATGGAAAAAAACAAAGTTTTCACGATGATGGTTTATTTGCAGATATTGCAATTGAAGATCCATATTTTTTATTGAATACTCCTGAAAAAATTTTTAAAAATTCAGTGATTGATGCATGTGCACAATGTACTGAAAGCTTTGATAGTAAAAATGCAAATTCATATACAAGATTTTTTTGTAAAACTGCTTTTGAGAAACTTGAATATGGAATCTTAAATAATGATCATCTAAGTATTGTTTTAGGTTCTCTATATTCTGGATTAGGATTTGGCAATGCATCCACTACTCTAGGTCATGCTTTATCGTATGTATTTTCTAATGAAGGTTTTTCTCATGGTCATGCTTTAGCATTTACTACTTTAGCTGCTCATAAATTTAATCAATCAATATATTATCACCCATTTAAAAATTTGATTTCAAAGTTGAATTTCCAAAATATAACACTTGAGCAAAATCTTGATACTGCTGCAAAACAAATTCTTACTGATAAAAAACATCTTGATAATAATCCTATTGAAGTTTCACATGATGATATCGTTAACTTATTGAAACTGATCTGTAATGCCTAAATTTGAAATCAATAAATTTTCAATGATTTATAGTCTATTTTAAGTAGTGATCTTGATATACATGAATGCAAAACCTTTCGCATGGCAGAAAAAAATTATGTTTCAAGATTATGGTTTTATTTTAGAAATGGATATGGTACATATTTTGCCTTCATTCTTGCTGCGATTAATACCCTAACCGTAACATATTATCTTGCCATAGAAAAATTTCCAACATTACAAACTATCTTTCCTTCATTTGGTCAATACGTCTTAATTATTGCTGCTATAGGGATCCCATTACTAATTTCCATTGGCTTTGTACATTTTAAAAGAACAACCGCATTCAAATCTGAGATGGATATTCAAATAGAAGCCAATCCATATGTTTACAAACTGCCACCTAATGGTTGGTGGCAACAGGCATTTGCGCCACTTTTTCTTATGCAAACTAAAATGATTCTAAAGATGAATAATAATGAAAAATTAACTTCTGAAGATCTAAAAAGTCTTGAAAAAATACAAGAAAAAATTGAATTTTTAATTCAAGGCGGAATGTTTGAACCTGAAAAAACTGAAAAATAAGATTAGTTTATTTTATGAACCAATTAAATTCAAATATTTCTGAAGGAATAATTCGAAAGAAAATCAAAAACTGGCTTTTAACAAACCCAAAATATAATCCATATAATTTTTCATTGAATCATTCTATTAGATATGCGACAAATTTTCTTAGAGTTTTACCAAGTGTAATAATTATTGGTAGTAGTAAAGGCGGTAAAACTTCATTATTATCTTACTTGAATCAACATAATGAAGTACAATTTGGAACAAAAAATGCTGTAGGGACATACTTTTTTGATGGAAGTTTTGATAATAAAAATTTCAACTGGTACAAGTCAAATTTTCCAACAAAATTTTCTGGGAAAAAAATTATCGGCGAAGCACCAGGTACATATTTGAATCATCCATTGGTTCCAAAAAGAATTAAACAATTATTGCCAAATACAAAATTTATTACAATTTTTAGGAATCCTGTAGAGCGAGCTTATTCTGCTTATAATCATGCAGTAAGGTTTGGTTGGGAAAATTCATCATTTGAAGATGTAATTAAAGATGAACAAAGAAGAATTAAAATTAAAAGGGAAAATAAAAAAATGGAAATTAATAATCCTAATTATACTAACTTTCTTCAATTTTCATATCTACGTCATGGTCTTTATGCTCAAAATTTAGCTCCGTGGTTTGAATTATTTCCAAAAAAACAATTCTTATTCTTATCCACTGATGAACTGAAATCAAATCCGCAACAAATTATTGACACAATTTTTGATTTTCTAAATTTAAAATCTATTAAAATACATCCAATTGAAAATAAGAATATTGGTGCTGGTGGAGGAAAATACCCATCTATGAATGAATCTACCCGAAATCTTCTCATAGATTTCTATAGAACTCATAATGAAGAATTATTCAAAATCATAGACAAGAAATTTGATTGGAATAAGTAATTATTTTACATAATCAGTTGTTCGTTTTTCTTCAGTTCCAAAAATTACTCCAATAGTTCTTAATAGATTTACATTATTTTCTCTACATTTTTCAATTAAAATTTTAATATATTTTTGAAAATTAGATGGATCTTCATTTTCTTTTTTAATGTTTGAGAATAAATCATCATGATCTAACATAACAATTCGTTCCTCATAATCTAATTTTTTCATAATTGCTTCAATATTTTTAACTCCATTAGGACTTTCTATTTTGGGCACAATAGTAACATTTTTTGGAATAGAATCTAAAAATACATCCAAATCTGTATCCTTCTCAACATTAGAAATTGCAAAATACTTTATGTTCTGATAACTTTCAAAAAGCGGAATAATTTCCTCTAATGTATATCTATTATTTGGAGGTTTGATTCTTCCAATTGGTAAATCAACAAAAATTTTGTTATCTGGATGAGTTTTCAAAATATTTTCTAATTCATCAATGCTATTACACCATGCAAGATTTATTCTTAAAACTGTATTTTCTGGAACTGGAACATTGTAGTTACTCAAATTCTGTGAGGCAATAATCATATTCCTTCACAAAATTTTTCTATTATAACCATTACTAGAAATTAATAAGGCAATATTTATGGAAAAAGGAAAACTATGAAAAATTCTGAATTTATTTTTTGGGTAAAACATAACAATCTTACTGTTCCAGCTACTAAGAATTTCTCCCCAGGAAATAAATTCTATGATGAACATCTTATTATTTCCAATGATATTGAATTACGTTCTTGGGTTCCGTCACACTGTAGACTCTCTTCTGCCATACTTTCAGGTTTAGAAATTTTACCAATAACTGAAGGAACAAATGTATTATACACTGGTAATAGTGATGGAATAACTGTATCACATTTATCCGACATAGTGGGGAAAGATGGGAAAATAGTTTTTGTAACTGAAAATCAATCTTTTAAAAATAAAAATCTATTAAACAGACAAAATATTATTCTAAAAAATAATTTTGGTGAAATTAAAAAAACACCCGAAAATAAATTTGAAACAATTTTTATTGATATGTTTGAAAATACACAACAAAATTTTATTCTTGAAATATGCAAGAATTTTCTAAAATCTAATGGATATTTGATGATCTTAATCCCAAATTCTGATAAAGAACTAACAAAAGATCTTATTAAAGAATATAGAAAAAATTTGAACATAATACAAAATGTAGAGCTTGGTAGTTACCAAAAAAATCAGTTATTGATTGTAGCTCAATCAATTAATTTTTAAATATTTATTTTCTTAATTCTTTATCAAAAACGCCATAATTAATTTTAAAAATTTTTACATGATAATTGAAATCATATTCTAATGAATCAAATTCTTTAATTGCAAATGGATATTTATTTTCATTTTTAAATATGTCGTTTAAAATATCTGGTCGTGCATTATTTCCATCTGTTACTATATGTGTCAAGCCATAATTACGTGCTACATCAATATATTCAATGACTGAACTAGCTTTTAATCTTGGTATTGTTTCAACCGTATCTTTATTCAAAACTAAATTTTCATCAGTTATGTGTACAACTTTACCTTTTAGAATTTGAGGATCATAACTTAAAATTGGAAATTCATTATATTCATATTTCAAATAAACCAATTTGTCAAGTTGTGGATAGTAGTCATTAACAAAATCTGTATTTTCAAAAATATATCGTGATATTTCTAACGCTTCTCTTTCATGTTCATAATCAATAATCTGATAATCCACAAAAATTACTGAACTGATAACTATACTTCCTGCGATTATGAAAATTATATTTCTTGGTTTCATAATTTTTTTTAATATGAAATTAATTGCAAAAATCGATACAATACTAAGAATTGGATATATGACAAACAAATATCTAATTTCTTGAAAATCTCTTGAATATGCATAAAATGCTGGCATGAGTAAAAAAATTGATGTTATAATTATTGTTGTTTTTTTGAAATCTAAGTTTTTAAAAAATAAAATTAGTCCTAATGGAATAAAAATCAAAAAAGACGGAATTAGAGACCATCCAAAATATTTTGATAAATTAAAAACTCCATCAAAAATAAATTCAGAATATGTCTTATGATCTGAATATTCAGGATTTGAAGAAGTTTTAACCAAATATTTTGGACCGTTAAATACCGTTGTAAAACCATCATTTCCAGTTGCATCATAACGTGCATACGCCATTGGTAGAATTATTAAAAATAATATGCCGATAATAAAAAAATATTTTAAAATATTTTTACCACCTTCCTTTCTATATCTTACAAAAAACATTATTGTAAATGGAATCAAAAGTATTAATCCTTCATATCTAATCATTGATGTTAATCCAATTATCCAAAATGATATGTATACTAATTTTTTATTTTCGCTAAGAAAAAATGCTAGTGATGTCATTGTTAAAAAAATAAAAATTGGTTCAGTAACGCCTATTACTGAATTTTGAATAATCCTTGGTTCAAAAACTACAAAAACTGCACATAAAATTGATAATTTCTCACCAAAAAATTTTCGGGATAATAGATATACAGGTATTGCTGTTAAAACTGAAAAACAGATTGATACATGACGCTGAACATTCATGAATTCTAATGCAGTGTCAAAATTAAAAATTGAAAATATACTTGAGAGTATTACTGGCCATCCATTATTTGCTAGAGGTGAGGTATAAGATTCTGTTGACGATGGAAATTGTCCTAAAATCATGGTATCTATTGCATAACTAAAGTAAGTGCTTCCATCAAAAGTAATTGGTAAATCATAAGGGAAAAAATAAAATCTAACTACAAGCCCTCCAATTATAATTAGAAAAATATATGAAAAAATATGCTTTCTTTTAATTTCATATGTTTCTAATTTTTTCTCCATTTTTTTCACAATAATTTTATATTTTTAAATTGAATTAAACTATTTATCATTCACTCATTTTTCATCATTTGTTAAATGAGTTTTTAGTAATTTTCCACTATCTGGACCAACATTAGCTAAAAGATCAATTACAGATAAGTTTTCAATAAATGATTTTGATAAATTTTGTTCATAACAAATTGGTGTATAATTTTGATATTCTAAATTAATATTTTCATTTTTAAATAATTTCTCGTTTAAGTATTGTTTTCCGCCTATTCCTGAGATATAAGTTTCAGCACCCACTTTTTTACAAACATTTACTAATCTTTCTGTTGATTCTCCTGTAACATTTAATTCCGATTCAACTATGATTTTTACTTTAATGTTTAACCAACTAAGAACTTGTTTTATAGTTTCAAAATTTAATTTAAAAATACATTCCCACTCTTTATTGTATAAATTTTCAAAATAATTTTTATAAATATGAAAAAATTTTGATTTATTATATCCCGCACAAATTTTTTTAAATGAAATTTTTTGCCAAGGAATTTCATTATTTATTTTAACATCTATTATTGGATATGCTTGATGACCTTTTTGTATTGGTACATTTAGCCATGTATATCCAGATGATGAAATTATTTTGTTTCTATTAGTGATTTTATTGTCAAATTTCACATCATCTTGTATTATGAAAATATCTGATTGACTGATTTTATGAAAAAATCCTGGGTAAGGAAAAAAATTTGCTTGATGAATTGTAGCTTTCATTTACTCTGACCAATTCTTTTAATTTTTTTTAAATAAAGTCTATTTGCAATCAAAATAAACAATAATCTTAATTTTATCCTAAAATTTGAAGAGTCCTTTCTAATTTTTGGATATTTATGGTGAATTTCAGTGAAAAAATCATCCCACCATTCTGCGACTTTTTGTGGATCAGAAATTTCTTTTGCAAATTCCACTTCTCTCTGTAATAGTTTTTTCCTAAATTCATCATCTAATACCATTTTGTCAATAGTTTCTGCGATTATATCTGGTTCATTTGATGTAGGCAACATTGGTGATTCTAATTCTTTCTCGCCTGCAAAAATTTTCATTTTTTTATTTGTATATTGTAATACTGGTTTTTTACAATTTATTCCTTCTAATTCAACTAAAGCATATGTTCCAATTCTCATATTTCCTAATACTGCATCTGCATAATTATAATATCGTGCCATGTCCTCTCGTTTTATCATAGGAACTAACTTTACTTGTGGTGGTTTTGTTTTAATTAGTTCTTTTTTTATCTCTAATTCTTCGTTAGTTGAAACATCATACCATTCTACTTGAATTATTTCAAAATCTGATTTACATAATGGTAGTGCTTTCCAAATAAGATCTGTACCTTTAGGCCTTCCCATTCTTTGAGGACTAAAAAATGTGAATTTTTCTTTCTTTTGTTTCAATGCTTCTAAATCTGGTTGAAAAATTTCTGGATTTACCGGCACCATGTCCATTTTAATTCCATTTTTAGTATATTTTTTCAAATGTTCAAAAACCCATGTATAAGCAAGATGTGCTACTGCATTTTCAAAAGTTTTTTTGTAGAATTTACGCTCTAGAAAATTTAATTGGTGTAGAGGTTCATTAAACCATTCTTCTTTAGAATTTTTAATAAATCTTGGTGCATCAATATCTCGCCCGACATATAGTGTTGAATAATTTAAATCTGCTAAATATGCAATTCTTTCTCCTGTACCCATTGTTAAACAAACATCATAATTATCTGCAATTTCATTAACTTTTTTTACATGATCACTAATTTTATAATTTGAAAATGTTTCAACATCTTTTTCATATGTATATGTTCCAGCTCCATCTTTGAAAAAATTTATTATATGAATTTCAGCTTTTGTATATTTACTAATAGTATGTATGATATTCCCAATATCTCCAATTACCAATATTTTTAGAACCATTAGTTTCCTCTATCTATCTGATTAAATTTTTCATAATTAATCTCAAAAACTTTAATCTTTAATTCTGAAAATCCATATTCATTCGAATCAAATATCTTTTGCAAATAGGGATATTCAATGTAATTATAATACAGCCTATCTGTTATTGGATGTACAACTCCCTCTTTCTCATTACTAATAATGTACTTTAGATTATATTTTTCTCCATTTTTAACAAATTTTTCTATTGTCTCGCCATTTGGTGCATCAGTTTCTTTAAATTTTGTATTTACTGTATCAAGAATTCCTGAATTAATTTTATAATCATTGAAACCATTAGAAATTAAAAGATATTGGATATAATCGAGACTTCCAACATAATCTCTCAAAGTTGTACCTTCATCAAAATTTTCTAATGCAAATTTTGAAAATTCTAATTTTTCACTTTCTAATTGTGAATTAGGAATATATGCAATAATTACTATTATTGAGAGTATAATTGCAGTGATTACTATTCCTGTAAGGAAAATATCTTTCTGTTTTCTTGAAAATGTGAAAGTGCTTAAACCATATTCTACCACTCTCTGAATTGGAATCACAGAGAAGATAATCAAAAAAGGTAACAAATACAACACAAATCTCCTATCTGGAACAATTGCCATTGTAAAACTTATCATTACTCCTGAAGTAATAATGAATATCCAATTTGACTTGATGAAATTTTTATTTTGATCAACAGCACGAAATGAAAACATAATTCCAAATGGAATCATTATGAACAGATAAGGGAAACATAGACTCCATGTTACAGATAGTGTGTTGTATAAACCCGTTAAAATGTATACATTGAAAAATGAACCAATTCCATTGTCTTCAATATAATCATAAACAGAAATTTTTTTGCCATCTTCAATTGCAGCTAACATAGATTCTAGGTCTCCTGACCATACAGTATCTTTGTACACTGAATAAAACGGATCACCAAATTCATTGTAACGTTCAGACAGAACTGGGGATATAACTAGAAAGAATATTCCTATACCTATT
>Ga0114933_10002370_pt1:0-17500 | contig 19722 bp, 14 predicted proteins | sample 4SBtaG_FD_89691 | JGI IMG/M metagenome (GOLD analysis project Ga0114933, IMG submission 89691) | Deep subsurface microbial communities from Kolumbo volcano to uncover new lineages of life (NeLLi) - 4SBTROV12_W25 metaG | ecosystem: Environmental > Aquatic > Marine > Volcanic | place... | reverse complement strand
TGGCTCATTATGCAAAAGGCACGCCATCGTTCAGCAAGCTGAACTCTGACCGCTTGTAAACACACAGTTTCAGGTTCTATTTCACTATCCTCTCGGATTACTTTTCACCTTTCCCTCACGGTACTAGTTCACTATCGGTTACATGGGAGTATTTAGCCTTACCAAGTGGTCTTGGTAGATTCAAACAGAATTTCACGTGTTCCGTCCTACTCGGGAATTATTAAGACAAGATAAAATGTTTTCACATACAGGACTATCACCTTCTATGGTTAATCTTTCCAAATTATTTTGTTAACATTTTATTTTTTGACTTGTCAATCCAACTGCAATTGGATTAATAATAATCCCACAACCCTAATACTGCAAAATTTGCAGACTTGACACAGTATTAGTTTGGGCTCTTCCCTTTTCGTTCGCCACTACTAGGGGAATCACTTTTGTTTTCTATTCCTAAGGTTACTTAGATGTATCAGTTCACCTCGTTAGCTCTTTTCATCCTATATATTCAGATGAAAGTGTTTTGATATAACTCAAAACGGGTTGCCCCATTCGGAAATCTCCGGATTAGCAGTTGTGTGCACCTACCCGAAGCTTATCGCAGCTTACCACGTCCTTCATCGCCTCCATGTACCAAGGCATCCTCCGTGTGCTCTTAGTAGCTTTTTACAAGTTCAATATGACTTGAGTGTTTTAATGATTTCAACATCGTTCAAATAAAAAATTATTCGAACGATATAATTGAAGATATCACAACATATAATGATGTGATATTTTCTAAATAATAAAGTAGTAATATAAAATTATTACTTTATTACCCGCGTTAATTTCCAAATTGTCAAATATCTAAAATTTAAATTCTTGTGGAGCTGACAGGGATCGAACCTGCGACCTATTCCGTGCAAGGGAATTGCTCTCCCAGCTGAGCTACAGCCCCAATTAAATGGTGGGCCTACGTGGACTCGAACCACGGACCTCATCCTTATCAGAGATGCGCTCTAACCAGCTGAGCTATAAGCCCCATGTATAAACTCTAAAAAAGCTATGTAGAACCTTATCATTTAAACCTGTTCGACCGTATCTTACTTTATAGTGTTATAAAGTAGATTACTCCTTGAAAGGAGGTGATCCAGCCGCACCTTCCGGTACGGCTACCTTGTTACGACTTAGTCCCAGTTACCTGCCTTACCTTAAACAGCTCCCTCCTTGCGGTTAGGATACCATCTTCGGGTACTGCAGACTTCCATGACTTGACGGGCGGTGTGTACAAGACCCGGGAACGTATTCACCGTAGTATGCTGACCTACGATTACTAGCGATTCCTGCTTCATGAAGTCGAATTTCAGACTTCAATCCGAACTGGGGCTAGTTTTAAAGATTGGCTCCTCCTCGCGGAATTGCTACTTTTTGTACTAGCCATTGTAACACGTGTGTAGCCCTGGGTATAAGGGACATACTGACTTGACATCATCCCCACCTTCCTCCCGGTTATTCCGGGCAGTCTATTTAGAGTCCCCACCATTATGTGCTGGCAACTAAATATAGGGGTTGCGCTCGTTGCAGGACTTAACCTAACATCTCACGACACGAGCTGACGACAGCCATGCATCACCTGTGATAGTGTTTAGAAGTAAACTTCTAAAGGGATTTCTTTTCAGAAAACTTTCACTAACATGTCAAACCCAGGTAAGGTTCTTCGCGTATCATCGAATTAAACCACATGTTCCACCGCTTGTGCGGGTCCCCGTCAATTCCTTTGAGTTTCAATCTTGCGATCGTAGTCCCCAGGCGGAGTATTTATCGCGTTAGCTACGGCACTGAAAGGGTCGAATCCCCCAGCACCAAATACTCATCGTTTACGGCGTGGACTACCAGGGTATCTAATCCTGTTCGCTCCCCACGCTTTCGTACCTCAGCGTCAGTTTTGAGCCAGAAGGCTGCCTTCGCATTTGACTTTCCTCATGATATCTACGCATGTCACCGCTCCACCATGAATTCTGCGTTCCTCTCTCAAACTCTATTTTAACAGTTTTGGATGCACTTTCTTAGTTAAGCTAAGATATTTAACATACAACTTATTAAAACGCCTACGTACCCTTTACGCCCAGTAAATCCGGACAACGCTAGCACCCCTCGTATTACCGCGGCTGCTGGCACGAAGTTAGCCGGTGCTTTCTTGTATGGTACCGTCATTAACGAATGGTATTAACATTCGAAAGATCTCTTCCCATACGACAGAACTTTACATTCCTAAAAACTTCATCGTTCACGCGGCGTTGCTGCATCAGGCTTTCGCCCATTGTGCAAAATTCCTTACTGCTGCCTCCCGTAGGAGTCTGGACCGTATCTCAATTCCAGTGTGGCTGATCATCCTCTCAGACCAGCTACCGATCTTGGTCTTGGTAGGCAATTACCCTACCAACTAACTAATCGGACGCAAACCTATCTCAAAGTGTAAGCCGAAGCCTACTTTAACAACTGTGCTCCGAAGAGCCCGCTGCATTATTTGGTATTAGCACTGGTTTCCCAATGTTGTCCCAATCTCTGAGGCAAGTTGTTTACGCGTTACTCACCCGTTCGCCAGTTTACTTATTATCCGAAGATAATGTTCTCCTTGACTTGCATGTATCAAGCACGCCGCCAGCGTTCGTCCTGAGCCAGGATCAAACTCTCAATTGTATATTTTAAGTTTGTTTGGTGCTAATGCACCAAGTTGTCTAACTGCAGGATTAAAAGACAAAGGTTCTACATAGTAAATTTTCAAATAACTAAAATAAAAATGTCTTGCGTTTTTTCGACACAAAAGCCTGGTAACTTATAATGGTTTTTAAGAATTACCAACTAAAAAAATAAAAAAAGAATTTTTTAATTTTTTAGAGTAAAAGTCCGGCAATTGTTGCTGTTAACCAGGAAGCAATTGCTCCTCCAAACATTGCTTTAGTTACAAGCTTAGCTAAGTCTTTTTTTCTATCTGGAGCCATAGCTCCAATTCCGCCTAATTGTATGCCAATTGATGCAAAATTAGAAAAACCACACAAAGCATAAGTAGAAATAATAGCACTTCTCTCTGAAATCATTCCATCTCTAATCAAATTCTGAAGATCTCCATATGCAACAAGCTCTGTTAAAACAATTTTCTTTCCCATTAACATACCAACAATCTGAGCTTCATTCCATGGAACGCCCATTGTCCATGCTAAAGGTCTAAAAATAATTCCAAAAATATCTTCCATAGAAGTTCCCGCAAAAGAAAGGAAATAATTAACCATTGCTACAAAGGAAATGAATGCAATTAACATAGCTGCAATGTTAGCTGCTAACTTTAATCCATCTGTTGCTCCATTACTTAAAGCTTCCATTGCATTGATATTAGTTTGTTCAATATTTACATTTATATCACCCATGGTTTGAGACTCCTCCGTCTCAGGATAGATTATTTTAGCGACTACTAAAGCTGCAGGAGCAGACATCACCGAAGCGGCTAATAAGTGCCCTGCAATTCCTTGAATATCAGTTAACCATGAGACATAAATAGCTAACACTCCTCCTGAAACAGTAGCAAACCCTCCAGTCATTACTGCCATCAATTCAGATTTTGTCATTTTACTAACAAAAGGCCTCACCATTAAAGGAGACTCAGTCTGGCCCAAGAAAATATTTCCAGCTACACTCAAAGTTTCAGATCCGCTGGTTCCAAGCGTTAACTGCATTCTTCTAGCAATAAATTTTATAATAGCTTGAAGAATACCAAAGTGATAAAGAACTGCTACTAAACTCGAAAAAAATATGATAGTTGGTAATGTTGAAAATGCAAAATTAATTAAACCAGGATGAAAACCAACTCCATCAATATAAGATTTAAATAAAAAGTCAGAGCCAGAAGATGAGAAACCTATTAAAATATTAATCGACTTATCTAAAAAAGAAAAAATTGGAGCTCCGAAAGGAGTTTTAAGAATGAATAATGCAAAAATTAATTGGAAAGCCAGACCATAAATTACAGTCTTAATATTAATGGCACGCTTATTTTCTGACAATAAAAATGCAATTGAAAGTAAAGTAAATAAGCCTAGAATACCTAGTAAACTACTCATAACAACTTATAGATTTGGTTGGGCTCCTTCAAGATCAGAAGTATTTTGATCTTTTTCTTTAATCCTTGAATGCTCTTTTAACATATCAATAATTTTTTGATCTAATAAGTCGTCTGATAGTTTATTTTTGTTGGATTCTTTTTTATAGAACCTTTCAATCTCAGCTTTCTGACTTTCATTTTTCTCCAATGCATCTTTAATAAAATCTTCTACTTCAGATGGAGAAATAGATAGCTGTTTATCTTCAATAATAGACTTCCTTAATAAAAACCATTTTAAATTATTTTCTGCAAACTGTTGATATTGCTCTCGAATTTGAGCTTCATCTGCATTTTGATTATTTTGATTTTGCTTTACTTCATTAATAATATTATTTAAATAATTTTCAAGCATGGAAGTTGGAAGAATAGGGTTAACTAGTTTTACAAATTGATCAATTAATGATGAATGAAACATTTCATCAGATTTCCTTAAATATTCGTTATTAATACTATCATGTACATTTTGTTTCCAATCATCAACACTCTTGCAGTTAGGATCCATTTGCTTTACAAATTCGTCATCTAGCTTAGGAGGTACTCTCCTTTGAATTGCCTCAATTGTGAACTCATAATTTTTTTCGCCCTCTCCCATATCAATTGAAATTTTTACTGAATCACCACTATTCTTTGAAGTAAAAGACTTAGCTTTTTCTTCAATAATTGGGTCTTGACCAATTGCAATATATTTCTTTTCTTTTTTTCCTATGATTGGTAACCCTGATTCGTCAAGTTCTTGCCTATCAACAATTAAAAAATCTCCATCCATAGAACCCTTTTCAATTTGCTCTGCTTTGGCTTGAGAATTAAGAATGTTTTCAATGGTTTTATCCACCTCTTCTTGATTAGAAATAAAATTAATTTTTTCAACAGTAACCATATTGTTCTTGAACTTAGGTAACTTTAAAGCAGGTTCAATTTCAAATTCTGACTTGAAAGAAAGATCGTTTTCATATGAAAAATCTATATCTTTTAATTGTGCTTGATTTATAGGTGTTAACTCTTCTTTTTGCAAAGCCATTATATAGTATTTTTCACAAAAATCCTGCACAAATCCCATTTCAACAGAATTGATATATTGAGTCATTAAAATATTTTCAGGGACTTTACCTTTTCGAAAACCAGGAAGCTTTATTTCTTTGGCTACTTTCTTTTTTGCTATATTAAAATCATTTTTAATATCTTCCCACTTAGCACTGATAGCTAACTCAAAGGTAAAATCATTAATTTTCTTTGACTTAACTTTAAGGTTCATTGCTTTAACCTATAAGTACAACCTTCGATTGTTCTCATAAAAGTTTCTAATTGATTATGTGTACAAATTAAATCTTCGACTGGTTCATAGGAATCAGAAGGATATGAATTTTCGTCATATTCTCTTAAAAAGTTGGATTCAAATTTAATAACCATATCATCAATTACTTGTTTGTGAAGATTCTTACTTCTTAAAAAATTTAATTGCAAATTAATTTTCCCATTAGATGATAATCTAAACAATGGTAGTAATCCATGATCAGATTCACAACGAAAAGTCATGGTACCAAAATCTTCTCCACTCCCCCAACTTACTTCATCTGATTTTTTTTCAGAAAAATCAACCAGCTCAATACAGTGCATAGCAATATCACTTTCGCATGATTGATTTAAGTGATCGATAAACGTTTTTTTTGACCATTTAGACATACTTTATACCTCCAAAACAATTTTAAAATAGTATGATTTTGACCAAGAATTTACAATTCTTAACAAAGAATTAAAAACTAAATCTTACGTTTTCTAAATTAATTTCTTAAAGGTTTACCTGTTTTTAAGAAATGGGCTATTCTCTTTTGAGTTTTCTCTTCTCCAGCTAGTGACATAAAAGCTTCTCTTTCAATATCTAAAACATATTGTTCATCAACCTTAGACATTAAACCGCCTTTATCTCCACCGCTTAAAACAAAAGCACTTTTTGAAGCAACTAACTCATCATGATCTGATATTTTTCCTTGAGCTTTCATCGCTTTTAAACCTACAGATGCCATTGTTCTTAAAGTCATACCAGGTAAAGTCAAATCATCTCTATATTTAGGCGGTTCATAACCATTTTCAGCAAGTTCTAAAACTTTACTTTTACCTAAAGCAAGCAGATGTTCTGAATTCATACTAATAGTATCTGACTTTCTCAACCAGCCTTTCTTTAATGCATCAGTTGCACTTCTTGAAACAGTCAAAGGATTTACTAGGCCAATTGCTTGTCTACCGATATTCATATTGAAATTTTTAGCATCATTATTTTCAAGAAGATTAAGAATAACTCGTAAATGACCACCAGCTCCAGGGATAAGACCTTGAATAGCCTCAACAAGACCTGCATAAAGTTCACCTGCAGCGATAGTATGAGCAGAGCAAGCATAGAATTCAAATCCTCCACCTAAAGCTAAATTGAATGGACAAGTAACTACTGGATATTTAGAATGTCTTATTCTTTGAGTTACTGATTGCATTTCCTCAACTCCAGCATCCATTACGTGTAAATTTCCAGAATCAATTGCCATCTTAAAATCATTTACATTAGCACCAGCACACCAATTTTTACCCTGATGCCCAATTACAAGACCTTTATATTTACCTGTTTCTAAAAGGTCTAAAGCATCTTTTACAATGCCGACCATGGATCTATCAATTGGGTTAAATGCAGGAACAAATATTGAATGGAATTCAACATTTAAGACACCATCGCCGATATCATTTATACTAGCACTCCAATCTCTTTTAAGCATTGTTTTAGAATTTTTAAACAAACTTAAATTAAGTGTCTTATTATTGTCTTTATGGGTTAATACTTTCTTCTTAACTGGACAATAGTAAGTAAGTTTTCCATCTACAACTTCATAAAATGATTTTCTTCCAGAAGCTAACATTTCATCAACCCAAGATGGTACTTTTCTATTTTCTTCTTTCATTTTATTTACAGATTTTTCAACTCCAATAGCATCCCAAGCATCAAAAATACCTATATCTCTTGCAAAGCCCCATCTCATTGCATTATCAATTTCAATAATGCTATCTGCAATTTCAGGTACTAATTCAGCTGAATAAGTAAACATAGGAGCATTTACATCCCAAAGAAATTTTGCACCTACATCATCCAAATATGATATTGCAGCAAGTCTTTTCTTTAAATCTTTAATTGGCCTACCAACTCTAATGGTGTCAAAAAATCTTTTTTTGGTTGGTGTATATTCCATTGTATCAAAATCGAGAGATAAAATTTCTTTTCCTTCTTTTTTATACCACCCTTTACCAGATTTTTGACCTAATCTTCCATCTTCAACAAGTTTTACCAGAAGATCTGGAGCCTTAAATTTTTGTCTCTCCTCTTCACTTTCTGTTGTAACTCTTTCAAACATATTATTCATTACATTTAAAGCAGTATCTAGACCAACAACATCTTGAGTTCTGAAATATGCACTTTTTGCATTTCCAACAAGAGTACCAGATAGAGCATCAACATCTTCAACAGTTAAACCATAATCAAGTGCTTTTTGAAAAGTTAATGGACCGCTCGCATTGATTAATCTATTTCCTATAAAACCAGGTGTATCTTTTGCATGTACAACACCTTTGCCTAAAGTAGTTTCGCCAAACTCAGTAACTATTTCATAAACTTCATCAGTAGTTTTTGGTCCTTTAACCAATTCGAGCAATCTTAAGTATCTAGGAGGATTAAAAAAGTGTGAAATTAAAAATCTAGATTGCACTTCATCAGGCAAAACTTCAACTAAATTAGCTAATGGTATTCCAGAAGTATTAGAAGCTAATATTGCACTTTCTTTTAAATGAGGTAACAAACTTTTATAAACTGAATGTTTAATCTCAATTTTTTCAGCTACAGCTTCAATAATTAAATCACAATCTTTCAATTTTTCAAGATCATTATCATACGTACATGGTGTGACTAATGATGTATTTTTGCTAGAAAACAATGGTGCTGGCTTTAACTTTGCAAGTCCTTCAACTCCCTTTTTAGCTAAATCATCATTAATATCAAATAATAGCGATGGAATTCCAGCATTAGCAATATGACCAGCTATTTGTGCACCCATTACTCCAGCGCCTAAAACAGCACATTTTTTAATTTCAATACTCATTTTATCCCCTCTTAATTATTGTAGTAATTCCTTGGCCTGTACCAACACACATCGTAGCTAGGCCCATTGATTTATCTTCTTGTTCCAGAACATTTAATAATGTAGTAATAATTCTTGTTCCTGAAATACCAAGAGGATGACCTATAGCAACAGCGCCGCCATTTAAATTAACCTTATTTTTATCCCAATTTGCTTTTTTAATACAATATAATGCTTGAGCTGCAAATGCTTCATTTAACTCAATTGCATCAATATCATCCATTGAAAGACCAGTTTTTTCTAATGCTTTTTCAGTAGCAGGCACTGGACCAGAACCAAACATTTTCCAATTAACTCCAGCAACAGCTCTACCTTCGATACTTGCTCTAATTTTTAATCCATGCTCATTAGCAAATTTTTCACTTGTTATAAGCATTGCTGAAGCACCTATAGAAAATGGACTGCTAGTAGCAGCTGTTACTGTTCCATCAGCTCTAAATGCAGGATTTAATGATTTAATTTTTTCTTTGTTAGGTGTTCTCGGTCCACTATCCTTATCAATTACTGTTCCATCTTCGAGAGTTATTGGAACAATTTCATTATCAAACTTTCCAGATTCTCTTGCAGCTACAGCTTTATCATGTGAAGAGAATGAAAAATCTTCTTGCTCTTCCCTTGAAATATCTAATTCATCTGCAAGTAATTCAGCGCCTTCACCCATTGAAATGTAATAGTCTTGTTCAGCTAATTTTACATTAAAATCAGGAGCAAAACCTCCCTGAGGAATAGTAAACATGTCTTCTACTCCGCCAGCAATTCCTACCTCAATATCGCCAGCCTCAATGGCTGAGCTAATCATATGAAGAGATGTCATGGCTGAACCACAATATCTATTAATTACATTTGCAGCAGCAGTTTCAGGAATTCCTGCTAAAATAGATGCTCCTCTTGCGACTAACATTCCTGTTGGACCTTCTGGAAATGCACATCCTAGTGAAACATCTTCTATTAAATTAACATCTAATTTCTTATTTCTATCCAATAAGCCCTTTATTACCTGACCAGCAATTTCATCTGATCTCATTCCAATCATTGGACTACCTTTGGTACCTATTGGAGATCTTACTCCATCAATAATTACAGCTTTATTACTCATTTTTCCTCCTTAAAAGCTTTGAACTGGATAACCTCCAGCTTCAACAACTTTCTCTCCAATTATTTTCTTAAAACCAATAGTATCTGTTGACAATGAAAGCCTTTTTTTCAATACATCAAGCTTTACATTTAAATTATCAGGAATATCTCCATCATAAATACTATTTAAAATCTTATTAGCATATTCCATAACTCTAATTCCTTGCTCAGCAGTATATACTTTAGCACAAAGCTCAGGAACAATTTGATTTTTCTTATTATAAAGATCTTTATTTTGCATCACTCTAGATAAGGTTGAATCAGCTACATATGAAAAAATTAAAATATTAGCTAAATTTTCAATTATCATTTGTTCAGTTCCAATGTCTTGTCCATGCTTGCTTAAAGATTCATTTAAACAGATCGCATACACAGCTTTAGCAGCTTCAATACACTCGACTTCGCTTTTATAATCACCTTCATAGCCACTATGAAGATTATCTTTACAATAACCATCAACTTTTTCTAAATACTCCTTAAATCCAATTTCACCGCTCAATGCTTTGGTTATCATAGCTCTTCCACATAGCATTCGATTTATTTCATTTGTTCCTTCCCAAATTTTGTTGATTCTATTATCTCTGTAAGCTTGAGCCATAGGATATTCTTCAATAAAACCGTAGCCTCCAAAAATTTGAAAACAATGATCAATAAGTTGTTCTGCAGCCTCACTTCCATAAACCTTAACAATAGAATTTTCAGCAATATATTGCTCAGTAGTATTTCCCTGTTTTACATAATACTCAGGATCATTTTTATCTAACTCATTAATTGCTTCTGTTTGTTTTCCAATAACTGAGTAACATGTACTATCTAGTGTGTAGGTTAATATTGCTGCCGATGCTAATTTATCCTGAATAGATCCAAAATCAGAAATAGATTGCCCAAAAGCTTTTCTACTTTTAGCATATTCTACAGCGTTCTGCATTCCTAAAATCATTCCTCCAATTGCAGATGCTCCTAATTTAAAACGACCAATATTTAGGCCACAAAAGGCAGGTCCTGCTCCATCTCCTACCTTACCAAGCAAATTCTCAACTGGAACTTTGCAATCAGTGAAGTATAGTGGAACTGTTGATGAGCCTTCCATTCCCATTTTCTTTTCTTCTTTACCAATATCAAAACCTGGGGTTCCTTTTTCAACAACAATTGAAGAAAACTTTCCATCAATTTTTAATGCAATTATAAAAGTATCAGCCCAAGCACCATTTGATATAAAAATCTTTTGTCCATTTAAAACATAATGCTTACCATCATCTGAAAGTACACCAGTAGTTTTAGAATTAGTAGCATCGGATCCAGCTTCAGGCTCAGTTAAACCAAATGCAGCAATTTTTTCACCTGAACAAATACCTGGCAACCATTTTTTTTTCTGTTCATCATTCCCGTACCAAATAATTCCAAGAGAACCAATAGATGTTTGAACGTTCCAGACAGTACAAAAAGATGCACTTCCACAAAAAGATATTCCTTCAGCTAAAATACACATACCAGTCTTAGTCATTTCAGATCCACCATATTTTTCAGGAACATCAATTCCTAAGAAACCTAATTCACCCATTTGTTCAACAAGTTTTCTTATTAATTTTTCATCTTTTTTATTTAGTTCGTTTTGAGATAATGGCAACAATTCATTGGTTGCAAAATCACGCATTGCTTCATAAATCATTTTTTCTTCTTCTGAAAATAGTTCTTTACAAAAAACTTTTTCAGATCCGACAACATTAGTTAAAAATGTTCCACCCGTTTTAATTTTACTATAATCAACTACTTGTTCTTTTGACATTACTTTTCCCCTTCTTTTTGAGTATAGGCATATAAAATATAGCTTGAAACTTCATCAATATATTTTTCTGCATCAACATACTTTGAACTAAAAATATTAAACCAAAATATACCTTCAAAATTTAGTATCAATGATAAAGCTGATGTCTGAGCATTATTTGGTCTCAAATTTACAAACTCTTTACTTTCAATGCCTTTTAAAATTATTAATTCTATAAATCTTTGAAAACGATTATAAACTTTTTGCATCTTCTTTTTAAAATCATCATCGTGCCTTGCAATTGCCCATAAAGTAGGAAGGCAATTGAAAAAGCTTCCATCAATTTTTAATTGCTTAGCTAATAAATTAAAAAGCTCTTTTATTGCATTTGCGCTAGACTTTTCATCAGCAGCTGGTGCGAGCAACTCCTGTGTTTGATTTTCCCACATATCTATTACAGCAAGGTAAACATCTTTTTTACTTGAATAATAATGATAGATCGCTCCTTTGCTCATTTTTGATTCAGCTACAATATCATCCATTGTGCTACTGTAATAACCTTTTTTAGTTAGCACTTTAACAGCAGCCATTAAGATATTGTTCTTTTTATCGCTTTGAAGATTTTTTTTCATAAACCGACTAGTCGGTTTAAGATAAAAAAAACATTGCTATTTATCAACAATTCCTTTGCTATTAAAAAAAAATTTTGTGTAGCTTTGATATCATGTCAAATGCACAAAATCCAATAATTGCTCCATCTTTATTAGGCGCTGACTTTTCTAACCTTCAAAAAGAAGTCGAACTTTGTAACGAATCTAAAGCTGAATGGCTTCATCTAGATATTATGGATCAACAATTTGTTCCTAATCTTTCTTTTGGACCAGGTTTAGTTAAATCTATTAGAAATCATTCAAATTTATTTTTTGATGTTCATTTAATGGTTAGCAATCCTTTTGATATGCTTCTTCCCTTTATTGATGCAGGAGCAAATGGAATTTCATTTCATATTGAAGCTACTGAATCGCGCTTTACTTTTCCGCCCAAAATTTTAATTAATACGATAAAAAAAAATAATCTTAAATGTGGGCTTGCACTAAAACCGAAGACACCTTTCTCAATTTTAAAGAAATATTTAGAATTCATTGATTATATTGTTATTATGTCAGTTGAACCTGGATTTGGTGGTCAAAGCTTTATCCCCTCAACCATAGAAAAGATTTCTGAAATCAATGAATATCTTATTGAGCAAAAAATAAGAGATAAAATTATGATTCAGGTTGATGGAGGTATTAAGCTAGAAAACTATAAAGATGTTGTTTCAGCTGGAGCAGATATACTTGTTGCAGGATCACAAGTTTTTCAATCTCAAAGTCCTATTGAAACAATTAACTCTATGCAAGCATTATGAATAAAAATTCGATCTTACAATTCAAAAATTTAAATGATGAACAAAAAGATTTATCAACAGTAAATGTTATTAAAGGATTAGTTATGGATGGAGTTAGCAATGCTAATTCTGGTCATCCTGGTGGTCCCATGTCTTTAGCAGATTTTACTTATATTTTATATTCTGAATTCTTAACAATTAATCCTGAAAATCCTGATTGGGAAAATAGAGATCGTGTAGTTTTATCTGTGGGACATACCTGCATGCTAATTTATTCAATTTTATATTTGTGTGGCTACTTGAAGATTGAAGATCTTAAAAACTTTAGGAAATTGGATAGTTTAACACCTGGTCACCCTGAAATAGAAACTCCTGGTATTGATGCAAATACTGGTCCTCTTGGACAGGGAGTGGGCATGGGCATTGGTATGGCATTAGCAGAAAAAGCATCTGCAAATTCTACTTTAAAAAGATATACATATATATTAGCTGGAGATGGAGATTTGCAAGAACCAATAGCATTAGGAGCTAGTACTCTTGCAGGTCATTGGCAACTTTCAAATCTTATTATGTTCTATGATAAGAATGATATTCAAATTGCAGGAAAAACATCAAGAGTAGATTCAACTGACTATGGAAAATTATATGAAGCAATGGGTTGGCATGTACAAGAAATAGATGGGCATAACCATAATGAAATAAGATTGGCATTAGAAAACGCTCAGTCAAACGACAAACCAAACATTATTATTGGAAAAACTGTAATAGCTAAAGGAAGCTATAGTCTTGAAAATAGTCATAAATCACATGGTAGTCCATTCAACGAAGAAGAAATAAAACTTACCAAAGAAAAGTTGGGACTTTTACAAGAGCCATTTTTCTGTAATGAAGAAATTATTAGTCACTTTCAAAGAAACTTTGATTCTCTTAAACATAAAATAGTTGAAAGGGATAAAGAGTTTGAATCAAAAAGCATTAATCTTGATCAAATGCTTAAATCATTATCAGTTCCAGATTTTGGAAGTGATATAATGGCAACAAGGCAAGCATTTGGAATTTCATTAGACGAATTTGCAAAAAAATTTCCACATATTATTGGTGGATCAGCTGATTTAGATGGCTCAAATTGCACAACAAATTTTGCTAATACTTATGATGATTTTTCTGTATCAAATCCTAAAGGGAGAAATATAGCATTTGGTGTGAGAGAATTTCCAATGGGAGCTATAATGAATGGAATTGCTCTTTATGGAAATCACTTTCCTTTCGGAGGAACATTTTTAGTTTTTAGTGACTATGTTAGATCAGCTATAAGGCTATCTGCAATTCAAAATCTTCATGTGATGTATGAGTTCACTCATGATTCGATTTTTGTTGGCGAAGATGGTCCAACACATCAACCAGTAGAACATTCGATGTCTTTAAGAAATATTCCTAATCTTTTGGTTTTTAGACCTGCTGACGCACTAGAAACATTTTATAGTTTTAAATCAATTATGAAAAATGTTAATAGCCCTAGCGCAATTCTACTTACAAGACAAAAACTGCCAAAACTGAATATTGATGAAAAAACTATTGAAGAAGGTGTAAATAAAGGTGGGTATATATTGAAAAAAGAAGATAATCCAGATGCAGTTTTATATACAACAGGTTCTGAAGTTCATTTAGCCTTGGATGTATGTAAATCAATCAATAAAAAAATTCAAATTATCAATATTCCTTGCTGGGAATTACTTGAAAAACAAAATGAAGAATATATTTCTACAATAATGAATAAATCTTGCTCAAAAAGAATATCTTTAGAAGCTGGTATAACTTCAGGTTGGCAAAAATTTACAGGTATTGATGGTTTAAATATTGGCATAAATGAATTTGGTGCATCTGCACCTGGAAAAGATGTTGCTTTGCATTTAGGATTTGTAAAAGAAAAAATTATTAAAAAAATTGAGGATTATCTTCATGGGTAAAACTATTGTTCTTGCAACTGATCATGCTGGCTTTGAGTTGAAAGAATATGTTAAAAAATTTCTTTCAGAAAAAGGCTACAATGTTAAAGATTTTGGAGCATTAGAGTATGACGCACTAGATGACTATCCTGACTTTATACTACCTGCCGCAAAATATATTGCTGAACATAATTTAATTGGTATAATTTTTGGTGGATCAGGTCAAGGAGAAGCAATGGCTGCAAATAGAATAAAAGGTATTAGAGCTGCTGTATTTTACAATGGACCAAGTGAAATTGTTGAATTATCTCGAATCCATAATAATGCAAATATATTATCAATTGGAGCAAGATTTTTATCAAATCAAGATGCTGAATCAATAATTGAGCTCTGGCTATCTACAGATTTTGAAGCAGGAAGACACGCACAAAGAATAGAAAAGCTAGACTCTTAAATCTGCTACAATAAGAAATAGTAGTAGAGGAAAATAATATATTGATGTCTTAAAAATTAATCGTGCATTATCATTATTTTGTTCAAGGATAAATGGTAAACAAAAAAGCATATAAATGTTACTTAATATATATGCACCAACAAAATATACTCTTCCTGAAAATCCCAAAAAAAATGGTAGTGTAGAAATTGGAATTAAAATAAGTGCATGTAAAAAAATATGTAGAACTGTTCTTTTAATACCATTGTCAATTACTGGCAACATTTGCAATCCTGCATTTTTATAATCTTCTTTATACATATATGCAATAGAGTAAAAATGTGGATGTTGCCAAAAAAATAAGATTAAAAAAACAGCAATCCCGCCCCACTCAAGCGAATTTGTAGCTGCAGTCCAACCTCCAAGAGGTGGAATGGCTCCTGGTATAGCACCCACAGAAGTATTTAACCAAGATTTTCTTTTTAATGGAGTATATAAAAACAAGTATGAAAAAATTGTCATAAGAGATAGCACACATGTTAGAAAATTAACTTTGAAATAAAGAATTAATAGCCCTGAAAAAATAAATGATATTCCTAAGAATTTTGCGAAACTAATAGAAATCTTTTTCGTTGGTAACACTCTATTTTTTGTCCTATCCATTAACTTATCAGATTCAGACTCAATTACGTTATTCATTACTGAAGAACCTGTAGAAGAAAGCAATGTTCCAAACACAGTATAAAAAAGTAACATATAATCAATATTACCTTGAGCACCCAAGTAAAAACCAATGACAGTTGTTGTAAGAACAAGAAAACCGATCCTAACCTTAGTAAGCTCAATGAGATTATTAAACATATTATCCTTGATTGAGTAAAGTGACTATATCGCTTTGCAGTTCGAAAATATTAGATTCTATAGTACCTTCGTAATATTTTCTAATATTCAACTCTTTATCAACTAAAACAAAGCGTGTTGAGTGTCCAGCAGGCAATAATGCTGCAGAAAGATAAAATCCTTTTTCAGATAGCTCAATAATTTCAATCAGATTTCCTCTCAAAAAAAACCAGTTATCATTATTACTATAATTAGAGGAAAATTTTTCTAATATATCAAGTGTATCATAATCTGGGTCTGTGGTAATTGATAAAAATTGAACATCATCTGAAGCAGAAAATCTTTCTTGGAGAATCGACATATTTTCTGACATAATTGGACATGCGCCTTCACATTGAGTAAAAATAAAACTTACAATTGAAATTTTGTCATTTAGATTCTGATCAGTTATGATTGATCCATCAAAATTTGTGAGTGAAAATGAGGGAACCTGTCCGATAACACCCATATTATCAATTCTGGATTTAGTAGCCTTATCTATTACATACAATCCAAAAGAACCAAGCATAAAAATAAATAAGAATGCTATAACGAGTTTTTTATTAAGACTGCTCATATTGCAAAGTATTATACAATATAATTATAATTCCTACAAGCCAAGAAGAACCCCAAGTATGAAAAAGTCTTGTTAACTGTGGGAGCTCAAAGAAAATCATCATCTCACCTAAAAATATTTGAAACATTATCATCCCAAATATGAAATATACTAATTGCTTTGAAAGACCCAAAAAATCATCCTTAAATAGATAGCATAGATAAAAGCTTAGAAATAAAAGAGAAAATCCTAAAATTGAATGTAAATACTTGTAAGAATTTAAAGAATCCAAAAGCTCTCCTTTTGAAAATAAAGGATTATCTATAGCTATTAGTTCAATATTAGTTCTTATTCCAGTTCCAAGTAAAATTTCAATAACAATAAAAATCCATAATGTAATTAATGATATTGAAACTTTTTTTGATAAAAGAATACTAGTAAAACTGTCAAAGTTAATAAGCTTATAAGATTCTATAGTAGCATAGCTCAATACCGAAACTAAAAACAAAGCCAAAATCATATGTAAACTGACAATAAAGGGATTTAAAACTGATGATACAACAATTGCCCCCAAGCCTCCATTAGCACCTACGAGAAATAGTGACACTAAAGAAGAGTATAAAATTTTTGAATTTTTTCTAAAATAAACTAAAGCAATAACCGTCATTAATGTAATAGATAATCCAACAATGATTCCTAACATTCGATTACCATATTCAATCCAGGCTAGAACAATATTGAATACTGTCGGATCGATATGACTGGGAATTTGTTCAATGCTAGTTGGTGGAATCCATCTTCCAAAACATTTTGGCCAATCTGGACATCCTAAACCGGAGCCAGATACTCGAACCAATCCTCCTACAAAAATTAAAAGATAGGATAAGAAAGTAGATATAATAGCTGATCTGAAAAAAAGCTTATTTGTCATTTAATGATGATCCTTATCCTCATGATGATCGTCAGAATGTTCGTCGACTGGATGGCCGTGAGTATCTGTTAGAGGTAAAGTATCATAAAATGCAGCTCTTTTGTTAATGGGATCTTTGGTTTCAGGATTTAGTCCTAAATCACCCCTAAACTCTGTATCTAATAAAGT
>Ga0114933_10002369_pt1 | contig 19727 bp, 15 predicted proteins | sample 4SBtaG_FD_89691 | JGI IMG/M metagenome (GOLD analysis project Ga0114933, IMG submission 89691) | Deep subsurface microbial communities from Kolumbo volcano to uncover new lineages of life (NeLLi) - 4SBTROV12_W25 metaG | ecosystem: Environmental > Aquatic > Marine > Volcanic | place: Kolumbo... | reverse complement strand
TCTCCGACCAGCTGTTGCCATTCATTCGTCCAGCCGAGCATGAAGGTGGATGATAGCAGGATGTCGGCGTTCAGGATTTCGCCCGTTCTGGGGTCTGTCTGCGATGGCCCGATTGCGTAGCCCATCTGATGAGCGGCCGACCAGCGAACGGTGGAATAGCGCATGTCTTCGGCGCTCCACGTTGAGTCATCCGGCGCGTCTTTTGCAATGATGGCATTTGAGAATCCGGCAGCCTCGTAGGCTTTCTGCCATCCTTCGATGCCCTCTTTGATCCATTTTCGGTATTCGTCCGGAACGCTTCGGTCGATGTAATACACGATGGGTTTGACAGGATCGGAGACCTCGGCCGTCGGGTCGGCTTTCACGAGTCTCCAACGGTTTATGACTCGGACCATCTGGTCCAGGCTTTTGTCATTTGAGAAATCGCGGCTGGCATCCATGAAGTAGCCAACCCTGTCGTCTGCTGTACGCGCGGCCATGGGGTTGGCAGGAAGCGCAAAGAACGAATACCTCACACCTACAGGAATAGAGGCCACGTCGGACACTCCCGCAGAAGACGTCACGGAATTTCCATTGGGTTTGAACGTGAGCATGGCGTCTATTTCGACATTTTCCGGAAAGGCCATCGCGCCCGAGACGTACGAACGCGTCCTATCGAATTGAACCGGACGATTGGCGAAGTAGGGACGAATCCGTGTCGTCAACTTCATGTAGTCCGACACGATGAACGAGGTGAAATTTATCAGCAGGGCCTTCGTCGAGTCATGCTGGCTTTCAATCTTGAAGGCTCCGATGATGGAATGTCCAACATTGTCGTCCAGCGAGTTCTGCATGGGTGTGCCTTCGTCCGCTCTGAACCGGTTGTTGACGTGATGCAGGTATACGGTGTCGCCCACCCGGTTGAATCGCATCAGACGGGTATCGGTCAGGTAGAGTCCGTCGTGGATGTCAAAAACACCTGTTCCTTTCGAGAAATGGCTGATGAAACCGAAATCCTCACCGATCTGGTCAGGCTGGATTTCCATGAACAGGGTCTGATCCCGCTTCAGGTGCAGATTGAACTGTCCCTTCATGGCACGTGTGTCCTTGAGGACCTCGCTCCATTTTTTAAACGGAGATGCCGGTTTCGCTGGTTTCTGCGGGGTGCTGGGCGAAGCTGCGGGTTTCGAGGCAGCCACCGGGTCGGTCACGTTGACCGTCGTGCACGATGTCAGAAGGAAGGTGCAGGCCAGAAGAATGGTAGAAAGAAGGCGCATAGTTCGAGATTCGGATCGATTGAACATTTCGAGTCCGGCAGAATAGCGAACCGCAGTCGAATACTCAATGCAGATCCGGACGCAGAACTAGTCCTCGCTCACGAAATTCGGTAAGTCACCGACGGTCTCGAGTATCTCGCCCAGCCGCGCCAGGTTGGAGTTCGACAGAGGCACCAAGGGTGGCCTGACGGCTCGCCAATCATCAGAGAAAGCGTCTGCGAGAACATGTTTGAGCATCGGCACCAGTGGCAGTCCTTCGAGGGCCTTGCGTGTGCGAATCATGCGATCCCCGGCAGACTTATCGCCGTCGTACACCTGTCGAATCAGTCGGGAGGTTAGATTTGCCGTCGCCGATACGCATCCCACACCTCCTTCTTCAAGCGCGTAGGGTAAGAGCGCCTCATTTCCCGCAAACACGGCCATCCCTTTCAGCTCTTTGCAATATTGTGTGAGGTTGTCGGTGTCTCCGCTGGAATCCTTGATCGCCGCGATCACGGAAGGAAAGGCCGAACGAAGACGTTGAACGACGGGTACGGAATAGCCTATCCCAGCCATCCGGGGGTAGTGGTATAACATTACGCGAAGATCCCGGGATGCCGTTTTATCGATCGTGGATGCGATCGCTGCGTACAGTCCTTCCTCAGAAACATCCTTGTAGTAGAATGGAGGGAGCATCAGCACGCCGGCGCATCCTGCTTCGAGGGCATGTCTCGACAGCTCGACGGAATCCGTAACGGCACACATGCCCGTTCCGACGATGATGCGGCCCATTTCAGCGCCCGAAGCCGCCAATTCGTCGAGTACCGCCCTGCGTTCCCGGACAGAAAACGAGTTGGCCTCGCCCGTCGTTCCGAATAAAACCGATCCGTGACAGCCGTTTTTGTAGAGCCACTCCAGGTGGTTGGCCAGTCGTTTGGAATCCGCACTAAGGTCGGAAGACAGGGGAGTGACTGAAGCAGCCCAGAGTCCTTTCAGGTCGGTCATGAACGATGAATTTCGGATGGGGTTATTCTTTCGCGACCAGGCGAAGACGTGAGCGCCTTTAGGCTCAGGCCGGCCGCGGGATGCAGAGTGTACAACCGATTCCGGTTCATTGCCCAAGTTCTGGGCGACTTGCCGATCTTTTTCCCCAGTTGGCTGCATTGAAAGGTTTGGATTGTCCCCGGGGAATGGACAGTGATCTCCAATTATCTCCAGAATAATACCTCGCCAGCAATACGATCTGGCCAATATGATACGCGTAGTGCGTCATCTGTCTGCTGATGGCTCTCACCACCGAGTGTGATTCGCCTCGAATGGTCACGGTATCCTCAAGGTCTGAGGCTTCCAAGGGTGCCAGGGCATCAAACAGGCAGTCCCAGCCCCGATTCCAGTAGGCCATCAGTTCGCGTCGCCCCCACGCTTCATCCATTTCGAATTCGTCATCACGATTTCGATTCTCTTTCTCTCCATCAGTGGTCATGAAATCCGTCCATCGGGAGAACATGTTGCCCGCCATATGTTTGGCGACGATCGCGATGCTGTTTCCATCTTCATACGGCACTGAGAACAGCTGTTTTTCATTCACCTGATCCATGGCTCGTTCAGCCATCAGCTTGTATTTGGCAAACTGCTGGGTGGCATCTGCGAGGTAAAGTGTCGATGCGCTCATGAGAAGACTCGTTTGCTTTCGGAACATCAATTTGAGAGCACTTGTACGCTCGGCTCATCGTTGGAGTTCGAAAAGCTTCTGCCCGAATCCTTCTGCCCGAATCCTTCTGCCCGAATCCATGTCCCGTACGCGCACGTCATTGTTAATCCTGCTGGCTCTCATACTGCTGGCCCTGGCGGGCCCACGCGTATCGGTGGATGAATCCTGGGACGAGGTAACGCCAGGCGAAGACCTGTCTGCGTGGATTGCAGATGGGGAGGCCGCCTATTCTGACATTCGTCCGGAAGCTGAAAAGCGTATCGTCTGGGCAGACTCGGCGGGCATCAAATCCGATATAGTGGTAGTCTACATCCATGGCTTTTCAGCCAGTCGCAAGGAGACGGCACCGTTTGCAGATTCGATCGCTGCTGCGCTGCATGCGAACCTGTTTTTGACCAGAGTTGCAGGTCACGGAAGAACGGGTGATGCTTTGGGCGGATCAACAGCACACGAATGGATGCAGAGCACGGTCGAAGCGATTCGCGTAGCGGAAATGCTTGGAAACAAGATCGTACTCATCGCAACTTCGAACGGTGCGGCACTCACGCTCTGGGCGATGATGCAGTCCGAACTGTCTCGAAACGTGTCTGCTCAAATTCTGATAAGTCCGAATATTGCACCCGCCGATCCATCATCAAAACTCCTTCTCTGGCCGTGGGGCAGAACGATTCTGCGCGTAGTCCAGGGAGATACGTATTCCTGGGAGCCTCGCAACGATTTGCAGCGCGATTACGCTACGTATGAATACCCATCCCAGGTTCTCCTCGAATTGATGGGATTCGTGGACCTCGTTCAGGACCTGGAGTTTGAATCTCTCAATTTGCCCACACTCATGATCTATTCGCCCGACGATCAGGTGGTCGATATCACCCGGTCAGTCGACATGTTTGAGCGGTTGGGGAGCGCCTCCAAGGATTCGGTCATCGTACGTCATGCTCTGGATCCTTCCAGCCATGTGTTGGTGGGAGATGCGATGGGGCCAGAAAACACTGAGTGGGTCTCCGAACGGACGTTGGCCTTTATGAGAAACGTCCTCGCTGCAGAAAACAGGTAGAGGATCGGGCCTAAAACTCGTGCGTCAGGCGCAGGAGGGCCAATCTTCCGATTTCGGGGACGAACACGAACTCACGGTGTTTATTGTCGGTCAGGTTCTGGATTGTGAGGTTGACCCGGGTGTTCTTCGAGAAGGGGACCCGGTAATGCATAGACCCATCTACGACAAAGAAACTCTCCACGTCGCCGACATAGACGTCAGATCGGACGGGGAATCCCTCTACATATCTACCCCGCATTGACAGTCCCAGCCTTCCATCCTTGGAATCGTAGAAAAACTGTGCTCCTCCTTTGTGGCGGGGAGCGTTCAGCGAAATGTCATCCACATTCTGGACGTTTCGGAAGAAATTGTCTGAAAGCCAGGAGTACATCAGTCCAACGCGCATCGTACGGCTGACGAACATCATGAGGTTTACGTCCAGGCCGTTCACCGCGACATCGCCAAAATTCTGCCTCATCAGCATGACGGCTGTTGGGTCAAATGCTTCGCGAGGAGTGACTGTCCCGAACGGAATAGCGCTTGCCAGTCCAGCAGCGATAACGAAGGCCAGTTCGCCGGATGGATCTCCATCACCGTTGCCGAAAATCTGGGGGGCGGTATCAAAAACGCCTAGAGCTGCAAGTGCATCGGCATTCGCCGGATCAGCCAGGGCAGCGGAAAGTGTCTCTCTCAATTCAGCATTCAGCGTGACGCTTTCAAGAAACACGTTCGGAGTTCCGACAACAAACGGTCCCATAAAATTCTGCACTTCAGACCGGTACAGGTCGACGCTGGCGATAAGCGCTTTTCCGATCAGTCCTCGATATCCCAACTCGTATGTTCTGGTGCGGGTGACCTTGAGGGTCGAAAAGTCGCGTGCATCTGAAACATCCAAAAATGCTTGACTGTCCAGGTCAAGAGACTTCAGCGAGTTGCCGACTCCCGAAATCGAAGCGGGTAGAACGGCATCCAGCGCGGCAGAAATTGCGGGGATCTGGGATTCATCGAAGAATCCCTGGTCCAGCATATTCTCGGCGAGTCCCGCTACCGTGGACTGTCGTGCCACTTGCCACATCACGTTGGTGAACTGAGGATCCCCGAGGGCGATGTAGTCCGATGTGGTGAGTCCGCGAGTGTCCAGGGGAGCGAAAGGTGACCGGAACATGGGACGCCCGTTCGAAGAGCGCTCGAACGTGAATCCGTCGATCATTCCTTGAACCCTGAGATCGGTCGTCGGAGCAAATCCGATCAACGATTCCATCTGGCCCAACGTAAACACGTCTGCCCGTCCGAGTACATCGGAAAACAGATCATTCGGTAGCGGGGTCCGGAATGCCTGATTGAATGTGGACCTGAGCGTGTGATTGGGGGCTGGCTTGAATACGACGGCCCCGCGAGGAGAAAACGAATACAGATCCATCTTGTCGTGGTAGTCCAGGCGTACTGCCCCGACGAATTTCAGTCGCTCATTCACTTCGGTTTCAGACTGCAGGTAAACACCTGCCTCGGAGACGTTGTCCTTGTTCTCGTTGCGTCCGTTTACCGTCCCTTCTCCTTCAGGAAGCGTGTAAAAAGCATCCAATCCGTACGTAAAACGTTGTTTCGGGCCGGCTTCATAGTGATGTTGAACCTGCGCGACGAACAGTCGTGACACATCCCGGAAGATCTCTCCCGTCCTGAGGAAGTAGGATGTCCCCGAATTCAGGAGATTGCCGTATGCCTGCGCAAAGAAACGACCATTCAGATACCGGAGCTGGCCATAGCTGATTCGGGCATTTTCAACCTGCGCCGCTCCCGTAGGTGTAATCTCGATGTTGTTTCCGCGCGTTACACCGGCGTTGAACAGGAGGGAAGCTCCTGAGTCGAAACGGTAGTCGACGCGTGTATTCAAGGCCAGATTCCTCACACCAAAGTCGCGGCTTCCAATGAGCAACGTGTCTGCCTGAGCGCCCGCTTCGATGGCCTGTCGCCGCGCAAGGATTTCTTCCGGGTCCCGATACTCAAAGTCGTTCCCGGTGTAATACTGAGCCGAGACCTTATATCCGAGCTTTCTGCCCCGCGTGCCCGCGTGTCGGATCGATCCGAGCAGTACATCTTGCTGTCCTCCTGCCAGACTGACCGAGGTTCCTCGCGATTCAAACGGACTCTTGGTGATCATATGAACGACGCCGTTGGCTGCGTTCGGGCCGTAAAGGGCGGAGGCCGGACCTGAAACCACTTCAATCTGATCGATATCTCCGTTGGTCATCGGAATGAGCTGCAAAGCGGTCAGTCGGACTGACGGTGCACGAGCAATTCGATTGTCGACAAGCGTGAGAAGGGAAGTCGCCAGATTGTCATTGAAGCCGCGAATCACAATTCGCGAGGAGACGAGGCCCGTCTTGATCAGGTCTACGGCGGCCACCGAGGTCAGATGAGTGGCAGCGGTGAGGGCAGTGCGCGTTTCGAGTTCGCGGGGCTCAAGGACGCTCACCGATGCCGGGGAATCCAGAATCCGTTCGCGTTTGCGCGACGCCGTAATCGTGATGGCGTCGATCAGTTCGTTGCCAGGCTCAAGAGCAAAGTCCAACGATTGGTTGGTCCCTGCAGAGACGATGTAGGAACGAGTCTCGTGGGTCACGTATCCCACGTAGCTGACCTCAATTCGGTAGACTCCCACCGGCAGCACCAGGGCATATTTCCCCTCCGCATTCGTGGCTGCTCCGGTTTGAGTTTCGCCATGGAAGAGGAGATTGGCTCCAGGTAACGCGTCACCGGATTCGGCATCGGTCACCACACCTTCAATCCGGCCGGTTGCAGTTTGAGCGAAAGCCTCTGTTGCGCAGAAGACAACTAGAAGGATAACAGACAAGATTCGCGAACAACGCTTCATCTGACTCAGGGTGCAGTTCTGAATTCGGATCGGGTAGGAATGCCAGGCTCAACATTGGAAAAATCGAGAACACAGAACCGGTTTTCAAGGAAAAACACCGAAATCGTACCGTCATTTTAATCGTGCTGCAGATCGGGTTCGTAGTTTCGCACTCGAACCGGGCTGGTGGGCCTACTGAATACGGGTTGGTTGGCCTCCTGAATACGGGTTGGTGGGCCTACTGAATACGGCGTTTCGAGCCCTCCTTCGACCGATTCGCCAGTATCAATCGCCGATGCCCAATGGGAATTAATCACACCAGGAATCCCATCTTGACGCAAACAGAGAGCACACCAAGCTCACATCCTTTCGAGACGGCGCCTCGGAAGACGCTGTTGAGGCTGTCCATTCCGGTATTGTTCTCGTTGATTGCGGAGCCGCTCACCGGTCTTGTCGACACAGCGTTTATTTCCCGTCTTGGTTCAGTTGAGTTGGCCGCTCTCGGAGTGGGTACGATGGCGCTCTCATCCGTCTTCTGGATATTCAACTTTCTGGGCATTGCCACGCAGACCGACATCGCCCATGCTCACGGACGCGGCGATACGAGTTCAAAAGGAGTGATATGCGGCATCGCCATGGGATTATCGGCCATCATGGGGGTGGCGACCGCGCTGCTGCTCTGGCCAGGCATTTCGCTAGTGACATCTCTTCTCGGCGCAACGGGTGATATTCAGCTGGCGGCCGACAGCTATACCGTGATTCGATTGATCGGGTCGCCGGCAATCCTCATCACGATTGCCGGTTTTGGAGCACTGCGTGGCGTCCAGAACATGAAGATCCCTCTGTGGATCGCGGTCGGTGTCAACGGGCTGAATGTCCTCCTGGACGCTCTTCTGATCTTCGGCGCAGGTCCCATTCCGGCGATGGGTATTGAAGGCGCTGCTCTGGCTACTTCCATTTCCCAGTGGGTGGGTGCGATCGCGACCCTCGTCGTCGTGCGCAAAGTTCTTCAGGCTCACCTCGCCTGGAGTTGGGCGATCGTACGTCGCATATTCCACATTGGAGGAGACTTGTTTTTGAGGACAGCGGCCTTGACACTATTTCTTGTTGTGGGCACGCGTGAAGCCACGCGCCTGGGGGCGGACGCGGGGGCCGCCCATCAAGCCATTCGACAATTCTGGCTCTTCACGGCGCTTTTCCTTGATGCATTTGCCATCGCCGGACAAAGCCTGGTTGGCTTTTTCTTCGGAGATGACAGACGAGCGCTCGCCCGCAAAGTGGCGAAGACCATTCTGGAATTTTCATTTGTATTCGGGGTTTTTCTGGCTGTGGTAATGCTCATCGGCGAACAAATCATAGCCATATTGCTCGTTCCTGAGGCGGCCCGGGGCGTGTTTTCAACCCCCTGGCTCCTGGCGCTGGTTTTTCAACCTCTGAACGCATTTGCATTCGGAACGGACGGTATCCATTGGGGCACAGGTGACTTCAGGTTCCTTCGAAATGCCACGTTGGTCGCCACCGTTGTCGGGATAGCGATGATATACAGTCTGGGAATCCTGCTGGGTCAGAGTCTGTGGTTGATATGGGCGGTTACAGGTGTCTGGATTACCATAAGGGTAATTTTTGGTGTTTCACGGATCTGGCCGGGATCAGAAAACGCACCACTCGGTAAAGCCTGACTCATCTCCACCCTTGTTATCGTTGCTTGCGTGCACTCCATCCGGAGTTGTTATCAACAAGGACCCTTTTTCTCACTGAAATCGGGTAATTTTGGAGACCTGAACTCATTTCATCACCCAATCACATCCGACCAAGTTTCATGCCGACAGCCCACTACAATCGTGTAAAGGATTTCATGCAGAAGGTGGGGCAGGACACCCCGGAAGGCGCCGTCGTTCCAGACGAGAAAACGCGCATCCTCAGGGCAAAACTGATCCTGGAAGAAGCTCTGGAGACAGTCGAAGCGCTGGGCGTTCGCGTGCAGACACAGGGCGTTGAGATCACGGAAGAAGGACTCGAGTACGATGCGCCCAATGAAGTGAATCTGCAGGAAGTGGCAGATGGATGTGCCGATATCTCGGTCGTCACGATCGGGACCCTGATAGCGTTCGGGATTGACGATGACACGTTGCTTGAGGAAGTGGACGCTTCGAATCTCCGCAAATTCGGGGAAGGCAGCTACAGGAGGGAAGACGGAAAGTGGATGAAGCCTCCTGGATGGACTCCTCCTGACATCATGGGTGCGATTGATCGAGGTTATGGAAGATGAGCCGTTTTCTGCTACTCACCCTGATTCTTGCAGGATGCACTCAGGCAATCGGTGGTTCACGCACGGATTTGGTTCCGGATGACCCGGAAGTCACATCCATTGAATTGCCAACAAGTGGAATCGCTGGTGAACCCCATTTGACCAGAGACAATGATGGCCGAATCCTCGCATCATGGATCGAACGGGAGGAGGGAATGAGCCGGCTGGTGTTTTCCCGGTTAAGTGACAGGAGTTGGACCGAAAGCCGCGAGATATCGAGTGGTGATGATTGGTTCGTCAATTGGGCCGACGTTCCTTCGCTGGCCGTTTCGGACAAAGGGGTCATAATGGCGCACTGGCTCGAACGTCTCGGCGAAAGCAGATATGCGTATGGTGTTCGGTTTTCACTTTCCGATGATGCAGGCATGACCTGGTCTGACGAGCGTTGGCTGCACGACGACCGATCTCCTTCCGAACACGGATTTGTGAGCATATCGCCCGCTGCGGATGGGTTCATGGCCAGTTGGTTGGATGGAAACAGATATGGCCAGGGACTGAATGAAATGTCCGTTCATGCCCGGGCCATTTCGGACTCGGGAGAATTGTCCGACGAAATCAGCCTCGACACGCGAACCTGTGATTGTTGTCCGGTCTCGATGTCTAGAACCGGTGATGACGAATATGCTGTCTTCTACAGAGACCGATCCGAGGTTGAAATGCGAGATATCGCGGTCGCCAGATTCAGCAATGGATCGTGGAGCAAACCACGAGCAGTGCACGAAGATGGCTGGATGATTGAAGCATGTCCGGTCAACGGTCCCGCATCGGATACCTATGAGGGGGTTCTGGGAGTCAGCTGGTTCACACTTTCAGGGGGAGCCCCCACGGTCAATACGGCCTTCTCCCGAGACGGTGGTGAAAAGTTTTCAGATCCGGTTCAGATCGACCTGGGCAACCCGGGCGGTCGCGTTGCGCTTCGCATGCGAAGTGCGAACGAGATGGCGGTCGTCTGGATGGAGGGAGCGGCACGAGATGGCAGTGAATCCGAGTCGGGTATGTTTCTTCGGACGGTGTCAGTTTCCGGCGAAGTAGGGGATCCGGTTCGCCTTACGTCATCCTCGACATCGCGAGCTGCCGGATATCCGCGCCTGGAAAGGCACGGGAAGGATATGCTCGCTGCATGGACCGTTCCGGGTGAACCGGCGACGTTGGGGTCCGCTCTGATATCCTGGTAATTCAATACTGCCATGCCGGACCTTTATTCCGCAACTGAATCTGATCTGGAGGACATCCTGAGGTTATTGGCTCTTGCCGATCTTCCGACTTCGGGGGTCCGAGAAATTCGTGATCTGTTTCTGGTCATCAGGGAAGGCGAAAACGTTTTGGCAGCCGGTGCTATCGAGATGCATGGGCCGGACGGCTTGCTGCGAAGCATTGTCGTTGACGCCGCCAGGAGGGGAGAGGGCCTGGGACAACAAATAACATCTGGCCTGATTTCGCGCTTTGAAGGCGGAGATGTATACCTTCTTACAGAAACAGCGGCAGACTTCTTCGAACGATACGGATTTCAGCATGTCGCACGGGAGGAAGCTCCAGAACAGTTGAGGCAATCGGAAGAATTTCGTTGCCTCTGTCCGGAATCCGCAAGCTTCATGCGGCGTTCGGTAGATTCGAAATGAAACGTGTCATTCCATTACCAATCGAGACCTTGTGACCAATGGGGAAAAAGAATCGTAGACAGGAGCGTGCAAGACGCGCACAACAGCCTGATCTGAACAAAAATGCCCTCTGGGCCGCCGTAGTGTTTTCCGGTCTGGGCGCAGCGCTCGCTTTTTATTCGACAACGCTCACTTTCAGCATTGAAAGTGCCGGTCTTGTTGAAGCAAGCGGCTGCTCCATCAACGACTGGATAAATTGTGACGTGGCGAATGCCTCCAGCTATGCCAAGATGTTTTCCGTTCCGGTGGCGTGGTTTGGATTCCTTTTCTACGCCATTGCCGGTCTCTCCGCTCTATATGCAGCAACAACGACCAATAAGCGGTCTTCTGCTCCATTTGTAGCGTTTGCCTTCCTGCTCTCTTTTGGTGCCGTCCTGTTCACTTTCGTGAAGGCCTATCACCTGTATGAGTTGAGTGTGATCTGTATTGTTTGCGTCGGGATGTATGTAGCCAACTTCGGAGCGCTCATTACGCTTGGTATGGCCGTCGGATACGGGCCTGCCCGCTGGGTCAGTTTCTTCAAGGACTATTTGGCCGGTGTGAAAGGAAACGACGAAAATCTCAAGTTCTCTCCCCAGATTTCCAAGGTGGCCATGTTTTCGGCGGTCGTTTTCGGAATTGGATATGCGGGAGCGTACAACCGCGCCATGGATATAGGAGGAGGTATCGACGTCGGTCAGGCCGTCTCAACGCACTTTTTGGGCCTGTTATATGACGTGCAGGTTGACGACGACGCAGCGATATGGGGAAATCCGGACGCCGATTTGACCATCGTCGAGTTTGCCGACTTCCAGTGCCCCGCTTGCGAGCAGTCAGCTTTTCATCTTCGTCCAACACTTTTTGAGTACGAGGATGACGTAAAGGTAGTCTTCATGAACTACCCGCTGGATTCGAACATCAATCCCAATATGCCGTCGCAGCTCCATCCTCAAGCAGGAAACGCCGCGAAGGCGGGTGTATGTGCTCAGGAATTTGGCGACTTCTGGGGTTACCACGACGTTTTGTTCAAAAATCAGGCGCTGCTCGGACCTCAGCTGTATGCACAAACAGCGATCGACCAGGGATGGGACCAACAAGCATTTGCCCAGTGCATGGTTCGCTCGGACGTTCACGATCGGGTTGTTTCAGATCTGGAAAAAGGTCGAATCGCCCAGGTAGCTTCAACGCCAACTCTGTATATCAACGGTCGCAAAGTGGCGGCCTGGAGAAATACGGATGTGATCCGAGGTATTGTCGCCGAAGAATTATCCCGTCAGTAGTGTGAGCAATCATTCTGAGTCCGTTCCGGATCAGTCCGAAAGTGGCGATCCCTCAGCGATCGACGTCCTCGAATCAGACCGTGACCTGCAAAGCAGTGGAGTCCGGCTGAACATCGAGATAAAAGCGCGCTGTTCGGATCATCAATCGATACGAGACATCCTTGAGCTTCGAGGAGCCAGGACGGTGGGAGAAGACCATCAGATCGATACGTATTTCAATGTGGAAGCGGGGCGCCTCAAGTTGCGCGAGGGCAATATTGAGAACAGTCTGATTTTTTATCACCGGCCTGATTCTGCTGGGCCGAAACGCTCAGACGTTCTCCTGTACCGTGTGGCACCGGATCCATCGTTGAAAGAAGTACTTGGCGCATCTCTCGGAATCAAAGTTGTCGTCGACAAACGGCGGGAGATCTTCTTTGATGAAAACGTCAAGATTCATCTCGACCGGGTTCAAGGTCTTGGAGCGTTTCTAGAAATAGAGGCCATCGATGCTGATGGTACCCGAACTGAGGAAGAGCTGAAAAAGCAATGTGACTCATTCATGGATCTGTTTTCTGTGCAAGACGAAGACCTCGTCGAGAAGTCTTACTCAGACCTGTTGATGTCCTAAGCATAAGCAGGACAATGAGTAAGGGCTAATTCGGTTGGGAGTTTATCCACAATAATTGCGGTGGCCCATCGATGCGTGTATACTCAGATCTGTCAGCTCATCCACACTCTCTGAGGTACGCAATGAATAAGCTTTTGACCGAGATGATCGGTACGTTTTTCCTGGTTCTGACGATCGGTTTGACAGTCGGATCTGGAACTGAATTTGCTCCCCTGGCCATTGGCGCCGTTCTTATGGTGATGGTCTACATGGGCGGGCACATCTCGGGCGCTCACTATAATCCTGCCGCGACACTGGGCATCATGATGCGCGGGAAAATAGAAAGTGGCGAAGCCATCAAATACATGATCTTTCAGTTGATCGGTGCGCTTCTTGCTGCCGCCGTCTCTATGTACCTGCTTGGAGGAGCTACGTTTGCTCCAGCAGTTGCTGCCGGTCATTCAGCTGTGCACGCACTAGTTGCGGAGCTGCTGTTCACCTTCGCCCTCGTTCTTGTAATTCTAAACGTTGCCACTTCAGATGCAACGGCAGGCAATTCGTATTACGGGCTCGCCATCGGATTTACGGTGATGGCCGGAGCCTACGCGGTTGGGGGAATTTCGGGTGCTGCGTTCAATCCGGCTGTTGGCCTGGGGGCAATCATAGTTGATACAACGATGGTAGGTGGCTCATTCGGAGATGCCTGGATCTACATTGTCGGTCCGTTCGCTGGCGGAGCACTTGCGGCTGTAGTTTTCAAGATGCAGGACGCATAATCGCGTTGTGATTTGACTCAGTGTGGGCCGGCCGCCCAGGCGATGTTCCATCGCCCAGTCGGCCGGCCCACTTTTTTTTTGCTCCATCACTATGTTGGACCACCAATTTTCCGAGCTTTTCAGGACTGAGTGATCTGGGGGGCTTTCTTCATCCAGACGAACGGTGGCTCAAACAACTGATATGATTCCATCCGACGAAACCCATCTCGAAGCCAGGCCTTCTGCGATTCGTGCTGCTTTTGAGGGCCTCCAGACCCTCGATCCTGCAATCGTAAAGGTGTGGCGCATCAAATCGGGCATTTTTGCTGCGATTCTGGTTGTTGCGGCGCTCGTTGTGGACATATTGAACTTCTTCGATGCGGAAAAAAGCCTTCCATTCGGCATCCTGCCAGGGGTCGTACTCGCGTTTACATTGATATTTGTCATCTGGATACCCAGCCTCAGGTACCGCTACTGGGCATACGATCTTCGCTCACAAGAGCTGCTCCTGGTGCGAGGAATTTTCAACCGTGTGCACACGATCATCCCACTTCGCCGGATTCAGCATCTCGATGTTTCGCAGGATCTGTTTGAACGTGAGTACGAAGTTGGCAAGCTCGTCATACACACCGCCGGAACGCGCAGCAGCGACGTGATTCTTCCGGGTTTATCCCTTGTCAGTGCGGAGGCCCTTCGCGACGAAATGAAGGAGTTTATCACGGATGAAGCCCTCTGACAAAGCGCGGAGACTGCATCCGCTCACCATTGTTCAGCGCATGATTGTGAGCATTCCCGCGCTCATTTTCATCATGTTGCCGATCATAAGAAATCCGGACTCTTCCGCGATTATCAATCTGGTTTTCGGGGCCGTATATGTCGTCCTCGTTGTGCCCTGGATCGTTCTCTACTACGTCAGATTCAGATTCTGGATCACGCCGTCAGAGCTCATCATCCATTCGGGTGTCATCACCCGGCGAAAGCGCAATATTCCGGTCGAGCGCATTCAGAATATCGAAATCGAACAGGCGCCGCTGCAGCGACTTCTTCGAACAGCCAAGGTAGCTGTCTACACAGCCGGCAGCGCGTCAGCCGAAGGTGTTCTCGAATACGTATCCCTGAAGGAAGCGCGCGAGATTCGAGCTGTAGTTCGCGAGATGCAGAAGGACCTCGTATCGGCGGACCATCCTGCCGAATCGGGACTGCCGTCCGCAATCGATTCATCAGCATCGAGTCCTTTCGAGGGTGACGCGTCGCTTCCCACTCGAAGCGACATAGATGCAGACAAGGCTCTCGAACTACTACACATGAGTCCAAAGCGGGTGCTCCTCGCCGGAGCATTCAAGTTTTCACTGCTTTATATCGCCGTCTTTTTCTCTCTGCTGCAATACATAGAACCTGATCCAACCGTGTTCTTCTCCTGGCTCATGAGAGGGCCCCTCGAACCCTGGCGTGAAGCTATTCTTGCCTCTCCCTGGATCGCTGGGATTCTGGGGGTTCTGTTCGCTGCAGGAATGGCCTGGTTTTCGGGCATTCTGATCACCTTCAATCGGTATCACAAATTTCGTATTGAACTGATCGGCGACAAGCTGCACCGTGCGCATGGCCTGATGACGTTGTCCGAGGGTACGATTCCCCTGCGTCGAATCCAGTCGTACATCATTCGCTCGAATCCTGTTATGAAGCGCTTCGGATGGTATCGGCTTGAACTTCAAACGATGGGTATCAACCTCCAGAAATCGGGGTTTCAGGTAGCCGTACCATTTGGTCGAATGGACGAGATCAGAGGCTTGTTGGCAGCCCTGGGCGAGCACGAAGTGCCCTATGACTGGAGCCCCGTGTCGACACTCACGATCCGACGATTTTTCATCCGGTTCGCCGTCGTGTTGTGCACGGTTGTAGCCGTCTTGAAGATCTGGATCCCACCTGCCCTATGGGGACTCAGCCTTCTTCCGTTCATCCTCATACTGGGGATCTTCAGGTATTCCAATATGGGATATGCCTGTAATGCGAACACCTTTGCCGTGAGGCGTGGGATTTTCAGAAAGCATATCTGGCTGATTCCGACCCAGAAACTCCAGACTCTGTCTCGAAGGACCTCTTTCTTCCAACGACGACTGGGACTGAGCACGGTCTATCTGGATACCGCTGGAGCATCACCCATGTTCGCAGCAGACCTCGTCGACCTTCCGGATTCAGAGGCCGTCACAATTCTGACAGAGACCTACGTTCGTTTCAATCCCGAGTAGCAGCTTTCTTGAGTGGTCAAGCGAGTCAGTCTCCTTTCTTCTCTTCGTTCTGGGTTGCCTCAGTCGGACTCTTCTCATGGCGATCCCTGAGAGAGCAGAGACCCAGGTATAGAACGATTGGAATCGTTTTGCGTTTGGCCGGGCCCTGAAGATCGACGGTCGTCCACCCGATGGAAAGTGTCCACGCGGCTGGTCCGATCCAGGATACCCACCAGGGCATTCGTGCCACCAGGAAGGCAAACAGTTTCGTCGCCAACTGTGAGCCGATGATTTTTGCAATCGTCCCGAAGATGATGGTCTTGATCAGTCCCTGAACGATGACATAATTGAAGGCCTCGATCAGCATGGGGAGTGCGAAGACGCCTGCCGAGCGCTTCAGAAACGCCTGAGCTTTTTCACGTTCTACTCCCAGATCCTCGAGCATGGACTGCTGTTCATCCGGACTCAGGTCCGCGAACTGTTTCGTTGCATAGTCGCTCGCCAGCTTCTCAACCATCTCACGATCCGATCCAAGAAGGGCCGACTCTACATCGAGGGCTCGAGCAACGTCACGAACGATTTCCTGGAAAGACACGCCTCCATGGCCCCCCGAGAACGAACGGAAGACATACATGATTTCAGAGCTGCCCAGATACCGCAATTCAGACTCGAACACTTCTTCAACCGCTGCCCTGCTCTCGGGAGTGTCATCTTCCTCAAGAACAGAGACGAGTTCTTCAAATTTTGAGTCGTCGGTCTGATTCAGCGGGCTTTCCATGACGCCTACCAGGAACCGGTAGTCGGCAGGCTCAAGGACGGACAGAAGTTCTTTCATGGTCAATATCGAATCGTAAAACGGTGAGTGCGTCCGGGACATCAAAACCCCATGGACCGTGGTCGCTTTGGATCTGAAGCCCATTTGGGCATCAAGAGCCCCCTTGGTCGTCGAGAGGATGTGTACGGTCGGGGAGAAGGGAGGTTACGGGGAAGATTACAGGATTATTCGGCTCATATTTGCGCGATAAACGGCCTTGAAACACGTTTTTGAGTGGTTCTCCAGAATAATTGTGATTTCCACTTACGGAGACGCCTTTTTTGGTCTTCCATGCCTAAATTGACGCCATGTAAGCGATTTCACGGAGCCTCAACACAGAGCCTCAAAAAGCAATTTTTCTCGATGTCCAATCAACGGGCCAGCGGTCTCCTGTTGCATATAACTTCGCTTCCAGGTCGTTATGGAATCGGCGACATGGGGCCTGAAGCATACCGTTTTGCCGATTTTTTGGAGGCATCGGGCCAATCTGTCTGGCAGATGCTTCCCCTCGTTCCGACTGGATATGGCTATTCACCCTACGCTGCACCATCGACTTACGCCGGAAACGCGCTCCTGATTTCGCCGGACATTTTGATTGAACAAGGGTTACTTGTACCCGATGACGTGGTAAATACGCCCCAATATCCTTCAGACAAAGTCTTATACCACGATGTAAGCGCTTACAAGTATAGCTTGCTGAAGAAGGCGTGGGAGCGGTTTAAAAAGCGTGATTCAGTCGAGCAAAACGAGGCGTTCGCATCCTACTGTTCCAACCAGGAGAGCTGGCTATCTGACTATGCCCTGTTCAAGGCCATCAAGAATCAGCACGACGAATTAGAGTGGATGACCTGGTCTGCAGGGCTGCGCAATCGGGAGCAGGACGCCCTGGACAGATTCAGCATCGAGCACGCAGATACGATCGACATGATCAAGTTCTGGCAGTATCTCTTCGAAAAACAATGGCGTGCTCTGAGGTCTTATTGCAATGAACGGTCCATCAACATCTGGGGAGATTTGCCCATATACGTAGCGCAGGACAGCGCCGACGTGTGGGCCAACAGGAATCTCTTTACGCTTGATGAAGATGGGTACCCCACGACCATTGCCGGAGTGCCGCCTGATTACTTTTCGGAGACCGGCCAGAGATGGGGGAATCCTCTCTACAGATGGGACACCATGAAAGCTACGGGATACTCGTGGTGGATTTCGCGGATGTCGAGAATTCTGGAGCTTGTCGACATGGTGCGGCTGGACCACTTCCGAGGATTCGAAGCATACTGGGAAGTACCGGCCAGCGAAGAGACGGCAATAAATGGAGTCTGGCGTGAGGGCCCCGGACCCGATCTGTTCGTCGCGCTGGAAAAGGAATTGGGGCAGATTCCGATCATCGCCGAAAACCTCGGAGTCATTACTTCCGGTGTAACAGATCTGATGGAGCAATTTGATTTTCCAGGAATGGCCATCCTTCAATTCGCGTTCGACACCGACGACTCAAACGAATTTCTACCACACAATTATCCGGAAAGCATCGTCGCGTACACCGGCACGCACGACAATGACACGTTTATGGGATGGTGGACCAACACCGCCAGCACGCAGGGCGCCGATGAGATTGCCCGGGCCAAAGCGTATTGCGCATCATACCTGGAGCTCGATCAGAATCACCCCGAAGAACTTCCGTGGCAGGGGCTGAAGTCGCTGATGAAAAGCCGTGCGCGATTCGTGGTGACTCCGGTTCAGGATCTTCTGGGATTGGACGCAAACGCGCGCATGAACACGCCGGGAACGACGTACGACAACTGGAATTGGCGTCTTGAAGACGGTCTTCTCACCGCGGAGCTCGCTGGTCGGCTGGCCTCGCTTTCGGAGTCGACCCGTCGTTGACGGATCGGTTCGTCATTATCAAAGATGTTGGTCGGCTTTGAGCACCAGGACGCTCAATGGCGGCACGACGATCTCTGAATCTGGCGTGTGAGTGGTGGCTTCTGAAAATGGAGGACAACAGGTCCAGGCACCTCCCCATGAAGGCAATCTGACGGGTGTGTGTGCCTCTGCCGCATTGAAAACCACCAAAAGCGTGTCGTCCGCAACCTCAATTCCCCCGGCGTCTTCATATTCGATTCGGTCGCCCAGCAGAATTACAGCAGGAGAGAGCAGATATCGGCTTTCCCAATCACCTCTCTGGAGTTCACGCCCTTCGGGATGCCACCAGATGACCTGCGATGTTCGACTATCGGCTGCGCCACCTCGCAAGAATTGATTGCGGGAAAAGGTCGGATGAGCTTTTCGAAAAGCGGTCAGCTCGCGTACGTAGTCAAGAAACGGTTCGTCGTCGGCGGGTCTGGACCAGTTGATCCATGAGATCTCATTGTCCTGACAGTAGGCGTTGTTGTTACCGGCCTGAGTGCGGGAGAGTTCGTCGCCGCCCAGAATCATGGGCACACCCTGAGAGAGCATCAAGGTGGCCATGAGGCTCTTCCTGACCCCGTCTCTCTGATTCAGGATATCGGGGTTGTCAGATTCACCTTCGACTCCCCAGTTGCGGGAATAGTTGGGTTCGTGTCCGTCCCGGTTTTCTTCACCGTTGGCCCTGTTGTGTTTGACCTCGTATGAAACCAGATCGCGCAGGGTAAATCCGTCATGCGCTGTGACGAGGTTGATGGACGCCAATGGATTTCTCTTTTCGAACAGATCGCTACTTCCGCAAAAACGAGTGGCGAAGGCCGTCAGAGCACCCGCGTCCGAGGACCAGAAGCGCCTGACGGTATCGCGGTATTCGGCGTTCCATTCTCTGAATGGTTCCGGAAACGCGCCCAACTGATATCCCCCAGGACCCAGGTCCCACGGCTCAGCGATCAACTTGGTCCGTTGCAGAACGGGATCCTCGCGAAGCATCGTAAAAAACGGAGCCATCATGTCGACACCCTTGCCGCTTCGGGTCAGGACGGGAGCGAGATCGAACCTGAAACCGTCCACACCCATTTCGGTCTTCCAATACTTGAGAGCATCTGTTATCAGTTGCAGTACAACAGGTTGTCTGACATCGAGCGTGTTTCCCGTGCCTGTGAAATCCTGGAGATACTCGGGTTCATCTCCATTTCTTCTGTAATAAGTGGGGTTGTCGATTCCTCGGTAGGATATCGTGGGTCCAAATCGGTTGCCTTCCGCCGTGTGATTGAAAACGACATCGATGATGACCTCGATGCCTGCCGCGTGCAATCCATCGACCATGGCCCGAAACTCGTGCACAGCACGAGCGGGATCCGAAGCATAAGAGGGCTCCGGAGCG
>Ga0114933_10002368_pt1 | contig 19731 bp, 27 predicted proteins | sample 4SBtaG_FD_89691 | JGI IMG/M metagenome (GOLD analysis project Ga0114933, IMG submission 89691) | Deep subsurface microbial communities from Kolumbo volcano to uncover new lineages of life (NeLLi) - 4SBTROV12_W25 metaG | ecosystem: Environmental > Aquatic > Marine > Volcanic | place: Kolumbo... | reverse complement strand
TTGTCGCAAGACTTGTGCCGGGGTCGCCTAGCCTGGTAGGGCGCGCGCCTGGAAATTGTTTAACCATAAAGCGCGTTCTCGCAAGGGAACGGGAGTTCAAATCTCCCTCCCGGCGCCATTTTTTTATTTGATTTAATGAAATTATCGTGTTTGAGAATTAGATTTTCACAAATGCATTGGTTTTTTTACAAACAAAAAAATTGATTTTTATGAAAACAAAAGTTGGTTCTTCTGAGATTGCTCCACTAGAGTGGATATCAATTAATCAATTTTTACATGAAATAAAACAAATTGATTCACCATGCATCTCTGTCTATTATCCATATGGAAAGGGGAAAGAAACTATTTCTTTACTGCATGAAACAAAGCGAAATGATGCTTTTGAAAGAATAGAATCAAAAATTGAAAATAAAATCACTGAACTTAAAAAAAATCCTGTCTCTGTAGGCAAATTTGCAAAAACCTTGTGCATTTTTGGATGGATAAAAAATGGCAAAGTAAATCTCAAAGTAATTGGAACTTCAAAAAAACTCCCATACATCTACATGGCAAGCAAAAAACCATTCATCAAACCATTCAAAGATATTTTGAAAACTAGTTATGATGTCTTGTTAGTAACACTAGATCAAAAAACTGCAAGAATTCAAAAATTTCATGGCAATCAAATAATCCAAGAAGCTAAACTCCGAATTGATTTACAAGGTAGACATAGAAAAGGTGGGCAGAGTCAAGGGCGATTTCTTAGAGCAAGACAAACAAAAATTCATGTTTTCTTCAAAAAGGTAGCAAACAAAGTAAGAGAAATGGATTCTAATTCATTAATGATTTTATTAGGTGGAATTGGTCCTGCAAAAACTGAATTTTATGATGAGTTGAATTCAGAATTGGTAAAAAAATGTCGTTTTGTAGAAAATTTGTCATTTTCCACTTCGATGAAAGATATTGATGAGAAAATAATCCATCATTTATATCAACACAGAAGAAAATATGTTACAGAATTAATTGAAAAATATGAAACTCTAGTCAAAGATGGATTAACTGCTAAAAGAAATGATGTAATTTACAAAGCATTAGAAATTGGAGCAGTAGACACCCTTATTGTTTCTGCAAACTATCATACAAATTCGCAATTCAAAAAAATTATGAAAATGTTGGAGATTGCAAAAAAGACCTCTACTAGAATAGAATTTGCCGTTTCCCCAAAAATAATAAAAAAACTCGACATTGATAATTCAGTTTTAGCCATACTTCGATACAGAATAAAGTAATTCTCACGTACAGATTCTTAGAATTTCAAATTACTGTAGTTTTTCTATGATTTCTGAAAATTTCCATGGACCACAAACTGCGTCTTCATCATCATTATTGATCAAACCTGTCTTGTTTAGGTGATTGACAATGTGTGCAGAAAATGGTAATGCGCCTGTAGCTCCTGGAGAATTATAGTTTAAGACATGAAATGACATGTCATTTTCTATTAAAATTACATCTGGTGCAAATTTTCCCCTGTCATCAATAATTGATGATCTTATACCTGCAGTACCTTTTTCAGTAATTTTCTTTGCATCTATTTTTGGTAAGAATTTTTTTACTCTGTTAACCATTGCCGTTTTTGACATTGATGATTGAATTTCATTCATAGCAAGTTCTTGAAATTGTTTATCAAAAACTGCTTTTCTTGCACCTGAATTTAACATCTCGAGCATCTTTGGAATGAATTCTTTGATGTTTTCTGCTGCATCATATCCATGTGGACTAAATACCGGAACTGCGTTTGGTCCAATTTCACAACTACCATCTACTCTGATTATCCAGTGTGGATCTAAAAATGGATAATCTGGAAATTCCGGAACTGAATATATGCTTGATTTTGTAAGCTTGTTGTATTCTGATGGGGCTTTCCAATACTCTCCTCTGAAATGAACATCTGTAAATTTTTCTGCTACATCTACGCTGTGTGCAATATCTACAGCTTCTCCGCCTCCAGCATTTATTAGAAATTTTGCATTAATTTCATGTTCATCATTTAATGTGATTATCCATTTACCATTTTCTTTTTTTATTTTTGTAACTTTGGTATCTAATAGAAAATTTGTACCAATTTCTTTACTATCATTCATAATTGATTTTGTAAAAATAGAATAATCTGTAGATGCATCTCTGTATACACATAGTGCAGCTTCACATTTTATTTCTGGTTCTATTTTTTTCATTTCCTCTTTGTTCATCAACTTGATGTCTTTTTCTTCCAAACCATTTTCTTTTCCCCATTTGAGATATTTCTCAAGAACTTTGATTCCTTTTTGATCTGATGAAACTTCAATTACTCCGTCTTCTTTGAATGGCAAATCTCTTAATTTTGCATATTCTTCCCACATCTCGTATCCGTGAAAAGCTGATTTTGCAAACAATTTTTTCTTTTCAGGATTGTATAGATATGGGGCATGAACTTTTCCAGTGTTTCTTCCACTTGTGTGAAATGCCACACTATGAGCTTGTTCTATAACTGCTATTTTTTTTGATTTGTTTAATGAGGATAGAAAATATGATAGAGATGTTCCAAGAATTCCGCCACCAATTATTACAATGTCAAAATCATGTGCCAATTACTTTCAATGCTTGTAGAATTATCTTGATAATAAATTGAATCTGTAACAATCAAGATTAATATCCAATAAAATCTCCAGATAGATCATGCTCCCTGACAAGTGTTCAGTTTCAAAAGAGGGCAAACAATGTGTTAATCCTCCTGAATTTATTGTATCTATTGTTGATGACAAAGATGAATACATGGTAGGTGTTACTTGTGGACGACACAAACAAGTTGTTACGGGAAAAATTGGTCATTTACAAAAAGAAGGCAAAATTCACGATGGAAAGATTAGTTTTTCACCTGTAAAGGCTGTGGGAACTGACTGTGTGCATGGAGATACTGATGATTTTGTTCAAATTGACATGAATCGTTCAAAAAACTGAAATAATTTCAATTTCAATGCTTTTCAATGCTTTTAGAATTATTATCTGATTTAGTAAAAATTGATGATACTTTGCTAATCGTAAAAAATAGTGGGGCTGTAAGTGAGGTTCGAAGCCCCCTTAGTATTAGACAAAAAGAAAAGTGGATTACTATTGGTGATAACGAGGGTCCTGCCCATCTTCATGTCAATTCAGAATTGATAAAATCCGCAGAGTTTGTTCAAGAAGAGAAACCTGAACGTACAAGTTTCAGTGTTCGTTTTTTTGATGAAAACGATGAGCGAATCATTGCAATATTTTTTACAAAAATGTATGATGATTCAAAACAACTAATTCCAGAACGAAAAAAAATCTATGATCAATTAAATGAAAAATTCACTTCCAAAATTAAATTTTAAAAAAAATCTTGTCTGAAAAAGACAAGCAAAAAAATCTTATTCTTCAGACTCTTTTTCTTTCTTCTCTTTTTCAGATTGTTGTTTAGCTAATTCTAATTCTTCATTCGTGTGTTTGAATTTTTTCATTCTGATTCTAGCTTACGATTTAGATATAAAAACTGCACATTTAATGGGTTCATAACCCATGCGTGAAAATCAATATCCTACTGAATAAATTGGTTTTTTACCTTTCATTCCAAGATCTAAATTTTTCACAGTTATTTCTGCCATTTTCATTCTTGTCTCTTTTGTAGAACTTCCTATGTGGGGCGCTAGGACAATATTTGGTAATTTAACAAATGGGTGTTTTGCATTAATTGGTTCAGACTCAAACACATCTAATCCTGCACCTGAGATAGTTTTATTCTTCAACGCAGTCACAAGATCTTTTTCATTGACTACTTTTCCTCTTGATGTGTTAACCAAAAATGCTGTTTTCTTCATTTTTTTGAATACTTTACAGTCAAACAACTTGTCTGTTTCTTTTGTATGAGGCACATGAATTGAAATAAAATCACTTTTTGTGATTAATTGTTCAAATGACACATATTTTGCACCTAATGATTTCTCTTTAGCTTTTGAAACACGTTTTCTGCTGTGGTATATTATTTTCATATCAAATGCCTTTGCTCTTTTAGCAAGTGTACTGCCAATTCTACCTAAACCCAATATCCCAAGTGTTTTACCTTGTAAATCGACCCCAACATAATCAAATGCTCCGTAGATTTCTTTCCATTTTCCATTTCGAATAATTCTATCCCCTTCTGATACTCTTCTTGAAATATCTAGTAATAATGAAAATGCAAGGTCTGCAGTAGCATCTGTTAATACTTCTGGAGTATATCCAACTCGAATTTTCTTTTCTTTGGCATACTCTGTATCTATATGATCAAAACCAACACTATAGGTACTAATCACTTTAAGATTCTCAGCGCAATCAATTGTCTCTTTTTCAATTTTGTCATATGGGAAACAAATTAGCCCATCAATCTCTTTAATTTTTGATCGTAGTTTTGTTTTAGGTACGGGAATTTTTCCAGAATGAATTTCAATTTGATATCTTTTTTTCAATTCTTTTAATGCAAAATCATGTAGAGTTCTTGTAAGGAACACTTTCTTTTTCATCAGTCTTGATATTCATCTCAAACCATTTATACGATTTCTTTGTAATTTCATCAATGTCTTCTAAGGTTGAAGAAGAGGAAGAATTTGCTATTTGTGTAGAATGTGGAAATTCAATTGAAAAATGTGTGTGTGTCTGTCCTTATTGTGGTGAACGTGATAAATGTGAGTGTGCATTGTTTGATGCAGCCACTGGAGGTTAGAAGAAATGAACTATCATACTATTAAGATTCAGGAAATGAGTGAATATCTGTGAGTTCTGTTGATTTTACTTGGCTAATTGGAGGTCCTCAAGGAAGTGGGGTTGAATCTGGGGCAAATATTTTCTCTCGTGTATGTGCTGAAATGGGTTATCAGATTTTTGGAAAAAGAGAGTTTTATTCAAACATCAAAGGGGAGCACAGTTATTTCACAGTAAGAATTGCTGATAAAAAAATCCACTCAAACGTCAATGATGTAAATTTAATGGCATCTTTTGATGCTGAAACTATTTTTCGTCATTATGATGAAGTGATTTCTGGTGGTGGAATTATTTTTGATTCTGATTTAGAGGGAACAAAAACTGATTCTGTACATACACTTGATGTACCATTCAAAGAAAGATTACACAAAGAACTAGAATCAAAAAATAAACCATTTACAATTGCAGGTGTATTAGAAATTGCTAAAGAAAACGGAGTAAAACTATTTCCAGTATCTTTCAAATCAATTCTTTTGACCTTATCTGAAGAAACTGGAAATCCTCGTCTAAAGGGATTGATTCGAATGTATAATGTAATTGGAGTGTCATTATCTTTAGGTTTGGTTAAGATGCCTCCTGATTCCTTGCAAAAAACAATTGATACTATTTTTTCAAAAAAACCTGAAATTGCAAAAATCAATCAACAAACTGCAACTTATTCATACAATTACGCAACTGCAAAATTTGAAAACTTTGATTACACTTTACCTGGAACACAAAAAGAACCTGGAACATTACTTGTTCAGGGATTTCAGGGAACAGCGTTAGGAAAAATGGCATGTGGGTGTAGATTCCAACCATACTATCCAATCACACCAGCTTCTGATGAATCAGTATACTTGGAATCAAATGAAATTTTAGAAATAACTGGTGACAGACCAGGTTCTACTGCAGTAATTCAAACTGAAGATGAAATTTGTGCAATGGGAATGACTATTGGCGGTGCATTAACTGGAACACGTTCTGCTACTTGTACATCTGGACCTGGATTTGCATTAATGACTGAAATGTTGGGTTGGGCAGGCATAAATGAAGTTCCTATAGTAATTACTAATTACCAAAGAAGTGGCCCATCAACTGGATTGCCAACTAGACATGGCCAAGATGATTTACTATTTGCAGTATTTGCAGGACACGGTGATTTCCCAAAAATTGTTTATGCATCTGGAGAAATTGAAGAAAGCTTCTATGATACTGGTAATTGTTTTAACTATGCAGATATTTTTCAAGTTCCAGTAATTCACATGATGGATAAATTCCATGCAAGTTCTGTTATTACTTGCAAAAAATTTGACACTGAAAAAATTTCAATTGATAGGGGTCTGTTGCTAGATAAAGTTGAGGATGGTTACAGAAGATTTGAATTCACCGAAGATGGTATCTCTCCTCGTTCAAGACTAGGGATGGATAATGGAATTTTTTGGGATACAGGAGATGAATCAGATGAAACGGGTCATATCACAGAGGATCCGATTTTGCGTACAAAGATGATGGATAAGAGAATGTCTAGATTGGAATTAATTACAAAATGCATTCCAAATGAAGAACAAGCAGTATCATATGGAACTGAAGAATATACAATAATTTCTTGGGGTTCTACAATTGGTCCAGTTAAAGATGCATTAGACATGCTAAAAAAAGAAGGAATCTCAATAGGATTGATTCAACTAAAACTAATGAATCCATTCCCAGCAGAATATGTTTCATCTTTACTCAAAGATGCTAAAACAATAATCGATGTAGAAGCAAATCACTCCGGTCAGCTTGGAAAGTTATTCAAACAAAACATAGGACGAGATATTGACTATTTTATCTTAAAATACTCTGGACGTGCAATGACTAGTACAGAAGTTTATGATGCACTTAAGAAAATTGTTCAAAACAAAGCAGAAAAAAGGGAGGTTTTAATGCATGGCGCTTAAACCTGCTGAATTTAAAACTGATGTTCACAATGACTGGTGTCCTGGATGTGGGGATTTTGGTATCGTAAATGCTATCCAAATGGCACTAGCTGATATGGGTGTACAACGAGACAAGACTGCCATATTTTCGGGAATTGGATGTTCTGGTAAGACATCTCACTACATCAACACGTATGGAGTTCACACATTACATGGTAGAGTCTTAACATTTGCTCAAGGTGCAAAAATTGCAAATCCTGAGATGACTGTAGTTGCAGTAGGGGGTGACGGTGATGGTTTAGGTATTGGTGCTGGTCACTTTGTAGCTGCTGGCAGACGAAATGTAAACATGACATACATTATTTTTGATAATGGAGTTTATGGTTTGACTAAAGGTCAAGCATCTCCAACTTTGAAATTAGGAGAGAAAACAAAATCGCTTCCAACTCCTAACTCAAATTCAAATGTTAATCCGATTGGATTGGCAATTGCTAGTGGATTTACATTTGTTGCACGTGGATATTCATATGATATACGACATCTCAAAGACTTGATAGTTCAAGCTGTTAAACATCCTGGATTGTCTTTCTTAGATGTGTTGCAACCATGTCCTACATACAATGATCTAAACACAAGGGATTGGTATGCCGGAGCTGATTTGATGGATGAAGCACAAAAAAGACATTCAAGAATTTACAAGCTAGAAGAAACTGGATATGAACCCACAGTACATTATGATTCAGAAATTGAGATAAATGAAAAACTATCCCAAGCATTAATCAAATCTTTAGAATGGGGAAACAAAATCCCAACTGGGGTATTTTATAAAAATGAAAACACCACTCCCTACACTGTAAGACTTCAAGATAAGATTCCAAATTATCTGGAAAACCCTCCTGCTAAACAAAATGTTTCAAAAAATGGCCAATCTAATACTGATATTTCAAAAATTTTAGATTCGCTTGAAGTATAGTTTGATGTCCTGAACCTAAGAAGTTATAGGCAAGTTTTAGAATATTATTTTGCATTTGAACATTAATGAGGCAAATAAAATATTTAGAAAATCGATTATCAAAGGGTTCTTTGAGCCTCGACTAGTAAATCTAGATTTTAAAAAATCTCCTGTGAAACATCCTTCAATTAGTGATGATGGCCTGATGCAGTCTGATTTGTTGCATGTGTTCTTTGATGTAGAGACTGGTTCTGATTATCCTGATGGTGATGAGTGGTTTATTGTAGAGTTGGTATTTCCTCATGATGTTAAACTCCCTGATTCTTTGAAAGGAACTGATTATTTTACAACTTTATCAGTCGATGAAGGAAAAACATACTGGCATCATCGTGAGTTAATTCGTTACAAATATGGAAAATCTAAAAAATTAATTGATGCATTAGAATTTCTAGAATCAAAATACAAAGAACTTCATGAATTGTTGGAACCTTTACAAAAAGATCTTAAATAATTTCTTTCCATGAATCTCCTCTGAATGTGTACTTTTTATTTTCAGATAGAGCTGAATCTAGACGCCATCTAATTGATTCTGAATCAAATTTGTAAATAATCTCTTTTGTTTCAGATGGTAATTTTTCTGGATTTAGATGATATGGTAATAATTCTAAAACAAAATCAATTTTTTCAAGGGAATTATCAAACCACTGTTTATCTTCAATGTCTATAGAAAATACAATTTTTGGATTACCTGAAAAATTTATAATTATTTTTAATGCATTTCCGCTACCTCGCCTTCTTTTCATTTCTTTGAAAACTGCTTTGACTTTTTCCCATCTTTTAAAATCAAACCATTGGAAAAATGCTTCATTAAATTGTAATGGGATATCTATATCTAAGAAACTAACAAAATTATCATCATTAGGGTCTATTTCATCCTGAATAATGGTAAAATGCGAATTTAGAAATCCATAAAGAACTTCAATTTCCCAAGGAGAAATTCCATAGTATGTTAATGTCGTTTTTACATTTTCTGACAATGATTTAAAATCCAGAAAATTGTAATTAAAGCTTCAAACCTGGCAAAACTAGTACAAATCCACCTTAAAACTAAAATTATATGGTATGAGATACAACTCTAGACATGAAGAAAGAATTTGTAGTAAAAAGCATAGATTCTGCACCTGACGGGGCACCATATGTTGTAATTTCATTATCTTCCCTTAAGGATCTAAAAGAAGGGACACCAACTCAACAACCTCCTTTTGGTTCTCCAAAAGTCATGGGATTTTCAAACATGAATGATATGATGAAAGATTTGAACAAGATGATGTCTGGAATGGGTGGAGCAGGTATGCAATCTGGAATTACTCAACTTAAACTTGAAATGCATGAGTACAAAGAGATGGGTCTTTCAGTTGGAGATAAGGTCTTTTTAGAACTAAGCAAAGCCGAAACTTTGGGCGTTTAATTTTACCAGATTGTGTTGAAATATTTCCAACCGTAAAATGCTGCTATAGTTCCAATTACAAATAACATTGGTTTCCATGCAAATACTGGGATACTTGGAGTTGCAAGCTTTACTTTGTAATTATCTACAATGGCATGAACATTTTTCTTAATTTTATCGTGCCAAATATTGTAATCTACCTGATATTTTTTTAGAATTTCTTCAACTTCATAAACTACTGGAGTTCTTTGAGAAAACAAATGTTGCAAATAATCTCTTGAAACTTCTACTTCTGCATGAATTCCAATTAATCCCTTTTTCAAATCTACCATTCTGACATGCATTTCCCATGGCTTTTTTAATTTGAGATTTAATCCACTTCCAATTTGATCTGGTTGTTTATGTTCAAGTTTAACTTTGGTAAATCCTTCATCGGTGAAAATTTTTGTTAATTCTTCAAAACTTTTCTTAACTACAATGTGGAGTTGTTCAACACCATCTTTACTATCTACATCAATTTTGTGTTTTATTCCATCAAAAAATGAAACTGTTTTTGGATATGTAGTAAGGTATTCCAATATTTTTCCCATCAAATCCCTCTATTTAAAGCAGAACTGATTTTCACGCTAAATTTTTGGAGGATTGGTCAATCCTCTGACATAGACACATTGATCTGGAGAAATTGCCATTTCTGCTGGATTGATTATTCTATCAGTTAATTTTGCATCTGAATTTCTAACTATTGCAAATGGTTTTGATTCTCCGCCTTCCCCCATCTTGTGATTTGCAATAGTTGCAAGATTATCCACTACTGCTTGAAATGTAACTTTTAATGGATTCCCATCGAGATCTTTTTTTGCTCTCATATCTAAAACTGGTTCAATTCCGGCACAAGCTATGGCAACTCCAGATGTCCCAATCCTTGCTGGCATCAATCTACTATCCACAAGAATTACTCCTACATGAATGAAGAATCTTAAGAAAATTTTCCTACGAATTTCTTCTGCAGTTAGATACGGATTTGTAGGATATAGTATGGCTCTGCCTTTTTTGGCATTTGATTTATCGATTCCTGCATTTGGAGCCATGATATTATCTGAAGATGTAATAACAAATCCTCCAATTCCACCAAAAATTTTATCTGATTCCCTGAGAATGATTTCTGCAATTTCTGATTTTAATTGATATTCTTTTGAGATTTTCATTCCTTCTTCTGATGTATTGATTTTTTCTAAATCCACAATTCTTCCTTGAGAATTTGAAACATATTTGGTAGAAATCACTAGAACGTCTCCGTCTTCTAATTTTGTTTTATTTTTATCCAATGTATCTAACAATGTTTCAAAGACATCAAACTTTTCTTCCATTCTTTCAGCTAAAAGTGGTAATACTGTTAATTGCACAATATACTTAACATTCGTTTTCTTTTTTATTGTTATGAATCAAGAAAAAATTGATGAAATTTTAGATCATATCAATTCAAAATATGATGAAAATGCACCAGCTTTAGTTAAAATGCTAATTCGCAAAAAAATTGGGGCATTGAAATCTTTTGAGATAGAATCTATGCCTGAATCATTAAGAAATTGTACTGTTGAGGAGTTGCTAGTTATCGCTAAAGAAGGATTAATTTCAGGAAAATTAAAAATCTGAAAAGCTTTTAATTTGTAGAACTGGGTTTTTGATTATGAATATTACTGAGAAGATTCTTGCCCGTGGTGCTGGAAAATCTTCTGTTTCCCCTGATGATGTGGTTTTTGCTAATGTAGACAAGGTAATGATGCACGATGTATCAGGACCTGGAGTTATCAAAGTATTTGACAAATTAAAGAAACAAGGAATTTCTGTTGATAAATTATGGGATTCTTCAAAAGTTTGGGTAGCTGAAGACCACTTTGTTCCTTCAGCAGAAAAGGCATCTGCTGAAAATATTGTGAAATTATCAAATTTTACCAAAAATTATGGAATTGAAAAACATTTCAAATATGGAATGGGTCAATATGGAATTTGCCATACTATCTCTCATGAAGAGGCAATGGTGATGCCCGGTGATGTCTATGTTGGTGGAGATTCTCACACAAACACAACTGGTGCCTTGGGTGCTTTTGCTTGTGGTTTGGGTCATACCGATATTGCTTATGTTTTATTGAATGGTAAAATTTGGTTTAAAGTTCCAGAAACTTATCTCTTTAAGCTAAATGGTAAATTGCCAGATCATGTGATGGCCAAAGATTTGATTCTAAAAATTATTGGTGAAATCGGAACTGATGGTGGCGCATATCAAACTATGCAGTTTGGCGGTAGTGGAGTTGATGAAATGTCTGTAGAGAGTAGATTGACTCTATGTAATATGACCACAGAAGCTGGTGCAAAGAATGGTATTGTAGAACCTGACCAAAAAGTCGTTGACTATCTTACTCAAAGAGGTGCAACTGATTTTAATTTGATTAAAGGCGATGATGATGCTGAATATGCAAAGACATTTGAATTTGAAAGTTCAGAGATGGAACCAATTGTTGCAAAACCATTCTCTCCTGAAAATACAACTGTTGTAAGAGAAGCTCCTTCTGTAGAATTGGATAAATCATACATTGGTTCTTGCACTGGTGCAAAGTATGAAGATTTGGTAGCTGCTGCAAGTGTTCTCAAAGGACGAAAGGTAAAGATTAGAACTGAAATTTTACCTGCAGCAATTTCGATTTATCAACGTGCCATGGAAGATGGATTATTGAAGATTTTCTTAGATGCTGGTGTAACAGTTGGTCCTCCAACATGTGGAGCCTGCTGTGGAGCACACATGGGTGTTTTGGCAAAAGATGAAATTTGTATTAGTACCACAAATAGAAATTTCCCTGGTAGAATGGGCCATGTAGAGTCTCAAACATATCTTTCATCTCCATTAGTAGCAGCAGCTTCTGCCGTTACTGGAAAAATCACTGATCCGAGGGATTTGTAATGAAAGGCAACGTCATCAAATATGCAAGAGACAATGTTGATACTGATGTCATAATTCCTGGTCAATATCTCAAAGTACATGATTATGCAGAGCTTGCAACTCATGCAATGGAAGGATTGGACCCTGATTTTCACTCCAAAGTCAAAGAAGGAGATTTCATTTTATCTGGTAAGAATTTTGGTTGTGGCTCATCTCGTGAACATGCTCCAATTGCACTATCTCATTCTGGGGTAAAGGCAGTCCTTGCATTATCTTTTGCAAGAATCTTTTACAGGAATTCTGTTGATGGTGCCTTTTTGTTACCTATAGAAATTGAACAAGATGCTTATGATGGTATTTCAGAAGGTGATGAAATAGACATTGATGTCTCTGCAAATGAAATTAAAAATATTACCAAAAATCAAACCTACAAAATGAAACCATTTTCAGAAATTATTGGAAAAATAATTGCCGCTGGTGGTCTCTTCAAGTATAAACCAGACCAGGATTAAAAATGGGAAAAACACTATTTGAAAAAATCTGGGAATCTCACATTGTTGTTGAAAAACAAAACAGTCCATCACTAATCTACATTGACAGACATCTTGTTCATGAAGTAACTTCTCCACAAGCTTTTGAAGGATTGCGTATGAATAACAGAAAAGTTAGACGCCCAGATCTTACTATTGCTACAATGGATCATAATGTTCCAACAACTGACCGTTCTCTTCCCATAATAGACCAAACATCTTCTGTTCAAATTCAAACTTTGGAGAAAAACTGTAAAGATTTTGGAATAAAATTATTTGATGTTAACAGTCCTAATCAAGGAATCGTACATGTCATTGGACCTCAATTAGGAATTACTTTACCTGGTACAACAATTGTTTGTGGTGATAGTCACACATCAACTCATGGTGCTTTTGGAGCACTTGCTTTGGGAATTGGAACCAGCGATGTTGAACATGTTTTAGCATCTCAAAGCATGTGGTTGGAAAAACCAAAACCTTTTGAAATCAAGGTTGAAGGTAAACGAAATAATCCTCATGCAGTAACTGCCAAAGACATTGTATTGTCAATTATCAAAAATATAGGTACAGGAGGTGGTACAGGCACGGTAATTGAGTATCGTGGCGAAGGAATCACTGATCTTTCAATGGAGCAAAGGATGACCATTTGTAATATGTCAATTGAGGCAGGGGCTCGTGCAGGTTTGATTGCCCCTGATGAGAAAACATTTGATTATCTAAGAGGTAGAGAGTATACTCCAAAGAACTATGAATCTTTAGTTGATTCTTGGAAAACCGACCTTAAAACTGACAGTGATGCAAAGTTTGAAAAACAATTTACCTTACACATTGATGATATTGCTCCACAAGTAAGTTGGGGAACTAATCCTGGAATGACATGTGATGTTACTGAATCTATTCCTACTCCTGATGAATTCTCTAAAGGAGATGCCAATCAAAAGAAGGGTGCAGAAAAAGCACTTGATTACATGGATTTGGAATCTGGAACTGCAATTGAAGATATCAAAATAGATAGAGTGTTTATTGGTTCATGTACTAATGCCCGATTAGAAGATCTTATTGAAGCATCAAAAGTTATCAAAGGACAAAAAATTTCTCCAAATGTTAATGCAATGGTAGTTCCTGGTTCACAAATGGTAAAAAAACAAGCTGAAGATATGGGATTGGATAAAATTTTCATAAATGCTAATTTTGAATGGAGAGAAGCTGGATGTAGTATGTGTCTTGGAATGAATCCTGATATTTTATCTCCTGGAGAACGATGTGCAAGTACATCAAACAGAAACTTTGAAGGCAGACAAGGTACTGGAGGACGTACTCATTTAGTCAGTCCTGTGATGGCAGCAGCAGCTGCAATTCATGGACATTTTGTTGATGTAAGAAAGATGGATTTGAATTAATTTGGATTCCTTCAAAAAAGTAACTAGTATTGCAACTCCTCTTGATAAGGTAAATGTAGATACTGATCAAATTGTTCCAAAACAATTCTTAAAACTCGTTCAAAAATCAGGATTTGGAAAATTCCTGTTTTTTAACTGGAGATATGACGAGCAGGATAATGAAAAATCTGATTTTGTCTTAAATGACAAAAAATATGAAAATTCACAGATTCTTGTGGCTGGAGATAATTTTGGCTGTGGTTCTAGTCGTGAACACGCTGTTTGGGCCCTACTTGATTATGGATTTTCAGTAATTATTGCCCCTTCGTTTGCAGATATTTTCTTTAGTAATTGCTTCAAAAATGGAATTTTACCAATTACTCTAGACCAAAATATTGTAGAAAAATTACTCCAAGAAACTGGAGAAATTGAAGTGGATTTGGAAAATCAATCAATCAAAACTCCCTCGGAGCAAATATCCTTTGAGATTGATTCGTATCAGAAAAAAATTCTTTTGGAGGGACTAGATGATATTGCAATTACTTTTCAATACGAGGATAAAATTTCCGATTTTGAAAAAGAATCTAAAATCCCATCTGTTTTAGAATCTTCTTAACTGTTTTTTCATTTCTTTCTAAAACCATTGGTGATTCTGCATCTATCCATTCATTGTTTCCAATATCAAAAGCACTAATTTTTCCTTCTTTTGAGAGTTGTTGTAAAATATCATATGATAGATTGATTTCTTTTTGTTTTTGTTTTGCTTTGATTCGTTTAATGATGTCTTTGCCTAGCATGTAAATCCCTAGACATTCTGATAATTGTAATTTCATTACTGGTTTTTCTTTAAATTCTTTAATGATTCCATCTTCTACTGTTGCAAATCCAGTCTCTTCTTTTCTTTTGGTTCTAGTTGCAATGCATGCTGAACTGTTTTTCTCTCTAAACAAATCTCTCATTTTTTTAAGATCTATTGCACACAAATTATCTACAAACCACAACACAAATTCTGATTCATTTTTGAGTTTATTTGCAATGTGTAACAAATCGCCACCAGTACCGCTTTGGGAATCTTGAACAAAAGTAATATTTTTTTGATTTCCAAAATAATTTTTAATTTGTCCTCCTAACCCCTCAAAATCTGATACAATGATAACATCATCTACAATCTTTGATGATTTTAGATATTTTACAACATAATCTATCAATGGCTTTCCTTTGATTGGGGTCATTGCTTTTGGAAAATATTCAGTATATGGTTTGCCTCTTGTTCCCTTGCCACCGGCAAGAATTACAGCCTTCACAGCCTAACGGTATGATTTCTGTTTTCTTCTTCTTGCACCAGGTCCGCCAAATTTCTTTGGTTCTTTTCTTCTGGCATCTCCACTGACTAGGTATTTATCAAAATCAGTGATTCGTTTTCTGAGATCTTCTCTAGTAGATTTTGGGAAAGGATGATCTTTTGGTTCTTTTTTAGATTTGGTCCATCCAGTAAGTGCTCTAGAAATCCCTGTTGCTACTGCACTGGCTTGACCCATGAAACCTCCACCTCTTACTCTTACAGAAATGTCGATTTTCTCTCTCAAGTCTCCTGTAATTTCTAATGGTGCTAGAATAACTTCACGAGCAGTTTCTTGTGGAATCATTTCTACTGGAACGTTGTTAATTCTAATTTTTCCTTTACCTTTAGTAATGTAAACATGGGCACTAGCTGTTTTTCTTGTTGCAAAATAGATTTCAGTTTTTGGAGTTGTCATTCAGTCCACCCTATTACTCTACATAATTCCCCTAGTGCTGTATAATTTGATGGGGTTTTTCTAATCATTGCTTTTTCAATTTGAATTTTCTCTAATGCTTTAATTTCTTTAGGTGAACCAATGTATGTTCTGAGTCTTTGGAATGATTCCTTTCCAGATGGTTTTCTATCAAATGGAAGCATTTGACGAATCATTTTTGCCATTACTGTATCTGGTCTTCTGTAGTGTTTTGGTCCGTGCTTGTAATTGATAATACTGTTAATTTCTAAAAATTCTCTATATTCTTGAATTTGGTTACTTCTTGTACCGCTCATCATAATCTTTTCACAATTAACTACTGATACTCTGTTTCCTTGTATCAATAATTTTGCTACATTGGATGCTAATCTGCCTGCAATGTGATTAGTTGCATCAATTACAATTGGTCTGTCCGTTCTTACAACTGTCTCTTGTTTAGCTCCCTTTGGTTTGTTGATTCTTCCATTAGCCAAGTAGAACGACTCCTTTTCCAGTTGGATTTTGTTCAATCAAATCTGAATGGGTGATGATTTTTCCACCGTTTTCAACAATTTTCTTTGCTGCAGATTCTGAAATTGAAAATGAGAATAATGTAATTTTGTGAGAAATATTACCTGTTCCTAGAACTTTTCCTGGGAATACTACTGTATCGTTTTCTTTTGTTAACTGTTCAATTCTATTCAAATTAAGATCTCTTCTTGCTACCGATGGTTTTAATGCATATTCTGCTAATTTTGCCCAAATTGGAGCATCATTTTTGTTTGATGCCTTCTTTAGATCGTTTGCCATGTGTATAACCACTTGATTAGTCATGTGAATAATGCGGTTTGAAACCCAAATATAATGTCTATGCTTAGATTATGCTTCAACTTGGTCAATCATCTCTTTAAATTGACCAATTCTATTGCTGACTTCATCTACTCCTGAAATAATAATCTGTTCAGGATTGAGCGCACCTGTGGATTCTATTGTTAAGACTTTAACATCTTCTTGATCAGTATCTGTAAGCATTGAAATATTTGCAGAATTCCATTTAGCATGCTCTGTACCGCGACCAAGTCTTGCATAGCATTCGATTTTGATTCTTTGTCCTGGTGCTAGTTGTACAATAGGAATTTTATCTGAAACTGGTTTGATTGAATCATCTTCAGATGATAATTCATTTGAAAGAACAGTTCTTGTGACGTCTGAATCACCTGAATCTAAAACTAACATTACTTTGCAATTGGAACATCCTGTTTCACTTTGACATTCACATTTAGATGGCTCGTTAAATCTGGCCAAATCAGTTGTTAATGGAATAAGTCCTAATCTATGAGCTAAACCCTCATCAGGTAATACTGAAGAATTCTCAATAATATCTACAGTATCTATGGCAAATACTGGAACTCCATTTAGGCAAACACGTCTAAGTGCATTTGCATATTGCAATGGTATGCCTTTTAGCTTTACAGCAATCTTTTGATTATCTTTACTAATTACCTCTAAGGATGACAAATCTTGAACAAAATCTTCAAAGTCCACATAAAAATCTAGCTAGTTTTAGGCATAATGGAAACTACTTTCTGGTTTTGATTTGTCTTATTTCTCTAGATATGCTTAAGTTCACAATGGCATATTTGATCTATGGATTTTGACAAGTTATTTTCTGATGTTCTAAATGTTGATTCTAGTATTCGTTATGCTGCAATTCAAAATAATGCTGGTAGGATAATTACCGGAGGTTTTCGAGAAAACATTGACCCAATTCTCGATGATGAAGATCTTCAAATGATGCACCATTATGCATCTCAAAGATGGCAAACCAGAAAAAACATTGAACATAAACTTGGTGCTGTAAAATATGCGATGGCCGAATATAACGAAATTAAAAGAATTTCATTCCCAATTGATGAAAAACACTTGCTAATGGTTACAACTGAATTAAACACAGATCACACAAATGTTATTTCAAAAATTCTTGAACTAATCAATCATTCAAAATAATTAAAGTCATCAAAATGGCACTGTTGTCTATATTATGTTAGTACAGATAAATAGCAAATCCTCATAACTATTTTAGAAATGGCCGATGTCTCATTAGTTCGATATTCCTTTGAAGGAGAAAAATTTGAAATTATGGTAAAGCCGGATCCTGCATTGGATTACAAGCTAGGCAAGAAAAAAGATATTTCTTCAATTTTGGTATCTGATGAAATTTACACTGATTCTGGAAAAGGAACTCGTCCTTCTTCTGAAAAATTACTAAAGGCATTCAAGACTGAAGACCAAACTGAAATTGCCCAAATCATTATGGCAAAAGGTGATCTAAATCTCACCACTGATCAAAGACGAAAAATGATTGAAGATAAGCGAAAACAGATTGTCACATTTATTGCTAAAACCTATGTTGATCCTAAAACTCACCTTCCTCATCCTCCATTGAGAATTGAGCAGGCTATGAAAGATGGCCGAGTTTCAATAGATCCTCAAAAAAATGTGGATGAACAAGTAAAAGATATTGTTGAAAAATTACGTTCAATCATTGCCTTAAAATCTGAAAGTCTACAATTGGAAATTGTAATTCCTGCACAATTTGCATCCCAATCATATGCTGTTCTAAAATCTGTAGGTTCGCTAAAAAAAGAAGAATGGCAAAATAATGGTTCTCTAAAAGCAATACTTGAAATACCCGCTGCAGCAAGGCCAAATGTGATTGATAGATTGGGTTCTATAACCAAAGGTTCAGCTACAGTTGAGGTAGTTCAATAATGGATAACAAGAGAAAATACGTTATTCCTGGTGATTTAGTAACAACTGGCCCTTTTAGACCTGAACAAAATGTAATACTTGATGGAGATAAGATAATTTCTACAACTATTGGTATTTCTGAAATTTATGATGATTCTGTTAGAGTAATTCCGTTAACTGGAAAGTATATTCCTAAAATCAATGATCTGGTAATTGGAAAAGTTATTTCTCATACTTCGCTATCCTGGGAATTAGATATCAATTCTTGTTATGTTGGTTTTTTGCCTGCTCAAGATGTATTTGGACGAGACTTTTCTGCTCATGCTGATGAACTTGCATCCAAACTAAAATCAGGAGATTTAGTTGCAGCAAGAATTGCTAATTTTGATAGAACAAGAGATCCACTAGTTACTATTTCTGATAGAGATTTGGGTAAAATTGACTCTGGTGACTTGGTAAAAATCTCTCCAAGTAAGGTTCCACGCCTTATAGGAAAAAGAGGTAGTATGATTCAGATGATCGAGATGGCAACTAATGCCGCCGTTACTATTGGTCAAAATGGCTGGGTAGTAGTTTCATGTGAAACTCCCGAGGGATTATTAAAGGCTAAAAAAGCCATTGAAATGATTAATGAAAAAGCACATGTTGCTAATTTAACTGATCAAGTGAAAGAAATGTTAGAAATAAAGGAAGATGAATCATAATGGGCGGAAGAGACGCAACAATGGTCCTGCTGGACGAGAATGGTATTCGTTGTGACGGACGTAAAGTAGACGAAACACGACGTATCATGATTAAAGCTGGTGGGCTAAAAAACGCTGATGGTTCTGCTTACATTGAATTTGGTGATAACAAAATTCTAGTTGGAGTTTTTGGTCCAAGAGACGTACATCCTAAACACATGTCAAATACTGACACTGGAATTTTAAGAGTTAGATATCACATGGAACCATTTTCTGTTGGTGAGAGAAAAAATCCTGCACCTTCAAGAAGAGAAATTGAAATATCCAAAGTAATCAAAGAAGCATTAGAACCTGCAGTAATGTTGGAAAAATTCCCAAGAACTGCAGTTGATGTATTTATTGAAATTTTACAAGCAGATGGTGGAACTCGTTGTGCTGCACTTACAGCAGCATCAGTTGCATTAGCAGATGCAGGTATCCCAATGAGGGATATGGTTGCAGCAGTCGCAGCAGGAAAAGTTGCAGATACTGTAATTCTTGATGTTAACAATGAAGAAGACCAAGCAGGTCAAGCAGATATGCCAATAGGTTACATGCCAAGTTTAGATAAAATCACACTATTA
>Ga0114933_10002367_pt1 | contig 19731 bp, 18 predicted proteins | sample 4SBtaG_FD_89691 | JGI IMG/M metagenome (GOLD analysis project Ga0114933, IMG submission 89691) | Deep subsurface microbial communities from Kolumbo volcano to uncover new lineages of life (NeLLi) - 4SBTROV12_W25 metaG | ecosystem: Environmental > Aquatic > Marine > Volcanic | place: Kolumbo... | reverse complement strand
TGCAGCGGCTGGAGGAGCTTAGTCACGCGAAGCATACCTATACTCGTGGTGATTACCTTTATCGCTGTGGAGACCGGTTCGACTCGCTGTATGCTATTCATGGCGGTTCGTTCAAAACCCAGATATTGCATGAAGACGGGCGTGAGCAGGTTACCGGCTTTCAGATGGTTGGAGAGATCATCGGTCTTGATGCCATCAGCACTGACCACCACACTTGTGATGCGGTCGCGATGGAGAATAGCGAAGTTTGTGAGCTGCCATTCAACAAGTTGGAATCCCTGAGCCGCGAGATACCAAGCTTGCAGCGCCATCTGCATAAGATCATGAGTCGCGAGATCGTACGGGACCAAGGCATTATGCTTCTACTTGGCTCTATGCATGCTAAAGAAAGGCTGGTCGCGTTCCTGCTGAATCTGTCACAGCGTTTTGCTGCCAGAGGGCTCTCACCCACTAAATTTGATTTACGCATGTCGCGTCAGGAGATCGGCAGCTATCTGGGATTAAAGATAGAGACCATCAGCAGGACTTTTTCCTCATTACAGCAACGCGGCCTGATCAAAATTCACATCAAATCCATCGAGATTATTGACTTAACAGGTCTTCAAGACTGCCTGAAAAGCGCCTGAAGGTTTGACATTAGGCCGCCATCGGCGGATTATGCGCAACTCAATTGATTTAACACTACTAAGTGAGAATAATTATGTCGGATAATCCCGTTGCTGGCGCAGATAAGCCCGTTACTGAGGCAGAAAAGACCGTCACTGAGGCAGAAAAGAAACGAGCACGCCATTTACATGCGGTGCTGCTTTTTAATTTGGTCGTCAACCATATCTTCCTGTTTCTAATGGCATTAACGCTCATTGCGCAAAGCATGCTGCCCCTGATAGCAATGGCCGTTCTTTCACTGATTTTGCTCACCTACATTTTGGTCAGCGCGAAAAAATCCCTCACAACAGAAGCATCATGGCATGTGCGCTGCCACTGGCAGTTTGCCGCCAAGCGAGCCAGACTATTTCTAATCTTGTTCCTTGCATTGGGCGGCCTCACTCTCGCGCTCTTTTATGGTGGTCAGGCGATGGGAATGCAAAAGGTGGCAACCTGGGGACTTACCGGTGGGTTTGGCTTACTGCCCTTTATGGTCGCAGTGTTGGGTTTAATCGTTATTGAGTTCGACGCAGAGCATCAGGCAAAGTCAGGAAAAGTGTCGGTAGGTGCTGCTGCAAATTACCCACGCCCCAAGGAAGATGAAGTTAGCCATGGATAAAAAGATCGTTCTGAGCGTTATTGCCCTTGTTATATTTTCAATTTCATTTTTACTGATGCTGCCTGAGCCTGACAAACAGTCTCCAGATACCCTACCTTGGCATATCACTCACCCCACTCCCGAAACATCTCATGTGTTTGGGATAACACTGGGTGAAAGCTCCTTAAAGGATTTGGAAACAAAATTTTTTGAAACGACTGAAATTAGTCTATTCAAAACCAGCGAAGGCATCATGACGGTTGAGGCATTCTTTAATGAATTAAACCTGAATGGTCTGAAAGCAAAGTTTGTGATGAAAATTGCTGTTCCACCTGAAGAGCTTGATGGCATGTTTAATCGTGGCTTGCGCATGAACAGTACGCCAAGTGGTAAGCGTATAACACTTACGCCAGATGATCTGGTGCGAGTCCGTAATTCTCCAGTGTTGTCTCTTGGTTATCTTCCTAGTTTGCGCATTGACGAAGCTGTAATTACTAAACGTTTTGGAACACCTGCGGAGCGCATACGTGAAACAAAATCAGGTACAGAACATTGGCTATTTCCTCAGCACGGTCTCGACATCACCTTAGGGGGTGAAGAAAAACCAATTCTGCAATATGTTTCTCCACGAGACTTTGATTTGTTACGTGCACCGCTGCTTAAGCACGGAAAAATCCTGAAATAATGTTTATTAAGGTGATGGAGGAGATTCTTCTTCGTCCTTTCTCTTGCTCTGAATTGGCGTGTCAATCAGCATCGCGTCTTCATCATCATCCAGCAGGATTCGACTGGCATTGCCTTCCATATCTTCATACTGTCCTTTGCGTACCGCCCAGATCAGTATACCCACCATAATCAGCCCGAAAAACATCATGCCCGGGATGAGGCTATAGATAACGTCCATTTTTCTCTACCTTTCTGAGCGAATTATATAGTTTACGGCTTAAACAGGTTACGGATACGGGCAGCATTTCCGATCACAAGCAATGAACTAATCGGCATGGTAATCGCAGCCATCAGCGGCGTCACATAAGCCATCATCGCCAACGGTACCATGATACTGTTATAAGCAAATGATAATCCAATATTCTGTCGGATGGTGCGTAGTGTCCGTCGCGACAGCAACGTCGCCAAACGCACCTTATTCAGTTCACTTTGCATCAGCACGATATCTGCGCTCTCGACCGAAACGTCCGTCCCAGAGCCTAAAGCAATTCCCACATCAGCACGTATCAAAGCCGGGGCATCATTCACCCCGTCTCCAACCATCGCGACACATTCACCATGCTCTTGTAACTGTTTGATGACCTGACTTTTATCCTGAGGCATTACTTCTGCTATCACCTCCATACCGCCAAGTTGTTGTGCTATCGCTTCAGCTACTGTTTGTCGATCACCACTCAACAACGTAAGTCTTATCCCTGCTGAACGCAGGGATTCCACCATCTCTAGCGCATCTAATCGCAATGTATCACTCAGCACCAACATCGCTATATGCTGTCCCGCATACGCAAGATGTACACATGTTTTAGCTTGCGCTTCCAGCTTATCAAGATGAGCTTGAAATTCCGCATTCTCATCGACTTGATTTTGCTTCAACCAGTCAAGGTTGCCTAAAAACAATGATTCACCATCCAGCTCAGCTTCAATCCCCAAACCGGCTCTAGCGTGAAATTGACGCACTATGATATTTCGGTAGCTTAATTCTTTTTCATCCGCTTCACGAATAATCGCTTGTGCAACACCATGCTCGGAATAACGCTCCACAGCAGCAGCCATTCTCAAAATATTGGCCTCGTCCTGACCTGTTGCGACCAGCATTCCTTCCACTTTCATCTTGCCTTCTGTCAGAGTACCCGTTTTGTCAAAAACGAAGTGTGACACTTTGGACAAGGTCTCTAACACCATACCATTTTTGATCAATATACCGTGCTTCGCACCCAGACCCGATGCAACAGCGATAGACATCGGTGTTGCCATTCCCAATGCACAAGGGCAGGTGATGATTAGCACTGATGTCGCTGCCATCAGTGCAATTTCGAACTCTTCAATCCAAATTAAATAGGTCACACCCGCACAGAGCAGCGTGACAAATACAAACCACGGCACAATACTGTCTGAAAGCCTTTGAATATGGGCTTTAGAGGACTGAGCCTCTTCTACCATCCGTATTATTTTTGATAGCGTGGAATCTTGGAGTCCTGACTCAACCCCGACCACCATCGCGCCACTGCCATTAATGGTACCCGCTGTCACTTTATCTCCGACGTCCTTCCTGACTGGCTTCGACTCGCCACTCAGCATAGATTCATCAACCGAGCTATGTCCCTCAACGACCACACCGTCCATAGGAACCTTGTAACCTGGCTTGACCAGCACATGATCACCAACTTTAACGGCACGAATTGAGGTAATTATTTCTTCCCCTTGGGTCAGCACTGTAGCCACACGCGGTTGCAAATCCATCAAACGATTGGTAGCGGATACTGCTTGATGTCGAAACATTCCTTCAAGATACCGCCCAATCAATATTACGAAAATTAGATTGGTTACGGTATCGAAATAAACTTCCCCGCCGGCACCACTGTTCAAAATTACATAGCATGAATACAGATAGGTGACGGACAATCCAATCACGATTGGCAAATCCATCGTCAACTGGGCATTTCGCAACCCGCTCCATGCGCCTCTATAAAACGGGTACCCAGAATAAACTAGTGTTGGAGTCGCCAGAAGAAAGCCCAACCAATGAAAAAATTCCCGGTATTGCCCTTCACTTGCGCCGCTGTATAACGCAATCGAAACCAACGACATATTCATCATGGTAAAGCCAGCGAAGAACAAGCGATACAGCATGACTCGATTGGCTTTTTTGATGATCCCTTCTGCAGAATCCGGATCAAAAGGAACTGCTGCATAGCCTACTTTGCTTAGTGCTTGAATAATTTGGGAGAGTTTGGCTTGCCGATTGTCCCAACGCAAATGCAGACGCTTTCCTGCTAGATTGACATTTGCCGTGATCACACCTGTTGTTCGTAGCATGGTACGCTCAATCAACCACACACAGGCTGCGCAATGTATCCCTTCAACCAAAAGATGAATATCTCTGATATCGCCCTGGAAGTTAGCAAAATCCTGCTGGACTTCTTCCAAATCGTATATTTCAATATCTTTAGGAGGTGCCGGAGGAGGTGCTAGTAGTATGCCTTCCGGGGTACGCTGGTAATAACCTTCAAGGCCGGCTTCATAGATAGCTTCACATACCGACTGGCAGGCAAAACAGCAAAAGCTTTGAGCTTTGCTTGCTAATTTGCTGTGAAAATCAGCATCGACATCAATTGGCAATCCGCAATGAAAGCAAACTGCGTGTGTCATGCGGCTGACGTCAATCTGCTGCATCTCTAATCAAAACTATTACTTGCTTTCAGTCACAACGTAAACTCTTTGCTCCATTTCGAAGAGGCGTTCATCATGTTCTGCCTTGATGATAACGTCCCAATTACCTGGACGAATGAATTCTAGTGACCCTTCATATACGCCAGCAGCTGTTTCCAGTAATGGGGCTGATGAATCGAATTTCGGATTGGCAGGCCACTCTGCGGTCAATTGAACTTTCCCACCTTGAATCGGAGTCCCATCTTGATCTCTTAACTCTAACTTGAAAGGAGCCGGGCTAGTCATGACAAAAAAGCGCGCATAAATTCCTTCAGCCAACGGATCATTTTTAAGTCTTTGTGAAGAATGAATATGTGCCTGCCAGCCAAGAGTCGATCTTTCTGACTGTTGCTGCACCCACTTAGCGTCATATTGATTGTGAGCCTTAACGCTGTAGTTATCATCCAGCAAACGCATTGGATAATTAACAACATTCCACACCATTCGTGCGTTCGTTAGCACACCTGACAGAACCACTAATGCAAGTCCTATCACCCACGGATTGCGCCATGCCTGTTTATTCTTTTGTGAAATCATTAAATTCCTCTGAACTACCTATTACACTGGATTACTTCTTCGGACCAGTGAATTTGGAGTTGTACCTTGCCACCATAGTCGGATCATCTACATTTTCGACCTTGAATTCGATACCTGTCACTTCTTCCTTAATGCGCGCTTCTGGCACCCGGACAAAAATGGTAAATGATGCAGTCTTACCATGTGTTACATGGTGCAAATCATCACCCCCAACTATTCTCTGACCTTCTAAGCTTTTTTCAGCACCGACCTTTACCGATATATCTTTATTAGTCTTATTTAAGACTTTGAATTTGTATTTATTCTGAATAGAACCATCGCTCATACGGACAAAGAGCGGTTGGCGTTCAGGGGCAACTCTTAGAGTCATCGCACCCAAGTGTGACAATCCATAAATGATGCCACCTAATGCCGCCAAAAGAATTGTAATGTATATCAGCGTACGCGGATGCTGATACAACTTTTTAACCGGTTTTCCTTGCATCTCATCCAGCGTCGCATATCGAATCAAACCTTTAGGACGGCCCACCTTTTCCATCACCGCATCACACGCATCCAAGCATAGTCCGCAAGTAATGCATCCTAGTTGTTGACCTGCGCGAATATCCACACCGGTTGGACACACTTGTACGCACTGGAAGCAATCTATGCAATCACCTGAATCATTTTCTGCTGTGTCCCCTTTGTTACGCATCTTGGCTCTAGGCTCGCCGCGCTTTACATCATAAGTTGGAAAAAGTGTTTGGGAATCGCTCATAACACCCTGAATTCTTGCGTATGGACATAACCACAAGCAAACTTGCTCACGCATAAAACCGGCAAGGAAGTAAGTACCAAAGGTAAACAAAAGCAAGGTGGCCCACTCTAGCAAAGACAATTCGAAAGCCGCAAATTCTCTCCAGAACTGCATCGCGTCCACCAGCCAGATAATGGCACTGACGCCGGTAAAAAATGAAATGACCAACCAGATGCTATGCTTTGTCACCTTGATCCGTATTTTCTCAGCATCCCAAGGTGCGGCATCAAGTTTATGTCGTTTATTGGGCTTGCCCTCAATCTTCTCTTCGATCCATGTAAAGAGGTCAACCCATGAAGTCTGGAAGCAAAAGTAACCACAAAATACACGTGATGCGACAGAGGTAATGGCAAACAAACTCATTGCCAAAAGCAGCAGCAATAATGAAACCATCCAGATATCTTGTGGAAGGATGGTAAGTTCAAAGAAATGAAATTGGCGATTATTGACATCCAGCAAAATTGCTTGATGGCCATTCCAGCGCAAATATGGCACCAGAAAAAATAAAAGCCAGATGGAATGACCTAAATATTTTAATGTCCGGAAACGGCCCGGCATACGCTTGGCATGAATCGTCTTCTCACCTGAATTTACAATCCATTCTTCATGCTCATTGTAAAGACCTTTGAACCCAGCACCTTCAGTGCCTTTATCATTAATAGAGTCACTCATTCCGTTTCCCGATCATTTATATATATAACAGCTCATTACTGCAAGATGCTCCCACCTAAGCTCTTAAATAGAACAGCTTACGTAGCAATTTCTTGCTTTTTTAATCTATGGAGCCATAAGAAAAGGAGGAGGACTAGCCCCCTCCTTATTCTTCACAACGAATTTATTTATCGCCGCGCTTCTTACTCACAGCATTGCGGAATAAAAATACCAATGCTGCGATGAATGCTGCGAAAGCACCTGCAGTGGCTATCATTATTGCCCACCAGACAAAGTCATGTTCCATTTTTCTCTCCTTTGTTTTCCTGCACGACGCGTGCCGTGCAGGAAGATGATTTCAATTAATAACAGTTTATTCCGCTACACCACCGCCAAATTGGTAAACGTAGACGGCTAGTTTCTTCATTTCGGTTTCGGTCAGCTTGCCCGCTTCTGTAAAGTTAGGCATGATTGCGACACGTGTATCAGGATCACCAGAGTTAACGCCATACATGATAGTTTGTTTGATACCTTCAACTGAACCATCAAAACGCCAGATCTTATCGGTCAAATTAGCGGAACCCATAAACTGCATCCCCTTACCATCCATACCATGGCATCCTACGCAACCCTTTTCAGCAAACAATGGGGTTGAGTTTGGTGCGTTTTGTGATACTGCATTGGCCAATTCATCGATCTCTGCAGCAGACAACATATCCTTGTGTGCAACCATCATTCCTTGACGCCCACCAGAAATAGTTTCATAGATCTTATCAACGGTACCGCCATACAGCCAATCATCATCAAGCAGGATGGGGGCCATCAAACCACGCTCACGTGCTGCGAACTTTTCGCCAGTCTGGTTTGTACCAACACCGTTCTGACCATGGCAAGCACCACAGTTATCACTGAACAGCACCTTGCCGGAGCGAGACACGTATTCAGACAATTCTTGATCAGCCAAAATTGCAGCCGGTGTCAAATTTTTGATTTTATTCTCATAAGGACTACGTACTGCTTCCAGCCTTTTGGTATCAGCCTCAAGCTCCTGAATAGCGGTCCATTTTCCTGTACCTGGCAAACCTATTCCCTCAAAGTGGAAACCACCCATCGCAATTGGAATACCCGGATACATCAGCCAGTACACTACTACCCACAGCGCACTGGCCAGCAATCCAATCATCCACCACTTCGGTGGTTGATTGGTAAAGTCAGCCAGATCATCATCCCATAAGTGCCCGGTAGTAGGTACATCACCACCAGTATTTTGATTGTCACTCATTTTATTTCTCCTGAATTATTGTATTCAGCCTCATCTCGCAGGGGTATATCGCCCTGCGAGTTGAGCGCTTCCTTGTTCTTTGGGTTGAACACCATCACATAGACCACGATCATTGCGATAAACGCTGCTACGGTAAAAAATACCCCCAGCCAATCGTTCAGCGACATTGCCGCCCAGTCTGTGTGAAAGTAATCCAAAAATTTAGTCACGGTAGTTCACACCTTCCTCGAACTTCACGTGATTGCCCAGAGATTGCAGGAAAGCAATAACTGCATCCATGTGCGTCTTACCCTTTACCATTTCCTTTGCACCAGCGATATACTCATCTGTATAAATATTCTTAGGCACAGGATTAAACGGCATTTGTGTCATCACTTCCATGGTCTTTACAAGGTTGTCACCATCGACCATTAATTCATCTAGAAAAAAGAAGTTGGGCATCACAGACTCTGGAACCACATCGCGAGGATATTTCAAATGCTTGCGATGCCACTCATCGGAGTACTTACCACCAACACGAGCGAGATCAGGGCCAGTACGCTTTGATCCCCACTGGTAAGTGTGGTCATACATAGACTCTTCAGCAATCGAGTAATGACCATAACGATCCTTCTCATCGCGGAATGGACGAATCATCTGTGAGTGGCACAAGAAGCAGCCCTCGCTGATGAAAATGCTTCTTCCAGCCAACTCCAAAGGACGGTACGGACGTACCCCATCGCCAGGCACCCAGTCTTCTAAGGTCTTGTGCTCCGAAGTTTCCGGATTCCAGATTATCTTGTCCATGTGGATCGGATTACCTTGCAAGTCTTTGTGCTGGGTATTATTACAAGTAGGATCGTTCTGGCACATCGCCGTATTTGGCAAATAAAACAACGGAACGATTTCCACGATACCACCCACAGCGACTGTCAAAGCAGTCATAACGAACATCAACAGCGTGTTGCGTTCGATCTTGTCCTGCAACTTTGTCGAATAAATTTTGTCGTGATCAGACATTTCATCTCTCCTTATGCTTTAGCTGCTACAGCGTCAACACCACGCGCAGCATTAGCCTGACGTATTGTCATCACTACGTTGTACAAACAGACCCACGTACCCAAATGGAAGGTCGCCCCACCAACCGCACGCATCACATAGTAAGGATGCATAGCAGATACGGATTCAACGAAAGTATAGGTCAAGGTGCCGTATTCATCGTAATCACGCCACATCAAACCCTGCATGATGCCGGAAACCCACATCGCAACTACATAAGTTGTAGCACCGATCAATGCAATCCAGAAGTGCATGTTAACCAGCTTGGTGGAATACATTTCTGTGTTCCACAGTTTCTTGACCATATGGTAGATCGCCCCGAAGGAAATCATCGCCATCCACCCCAAAGCGCCAGCATGAACGTGACCAATTGTCCAGTCAGTGTAGTGTGAAAGTGCATTTACCGATTTGATCGCCATAACAGGGCCATCAAATGTAGACATTGCGTAGAACGCCATGGCAGTTACCAGGAAGCGCAAGATGTAATCTTCACGCAGTTTGTCCCAAGCACCTGACAAAGTCATCATACCGTTCATCGCACCACCCCATGACGGGATAATCATCGCAAGCGAGATGCCAGCACCCAAGGAGCCAGTCCAATCAGGCAATGCCGTGTATTGCAAGTGGTGAGCACCCAACCAGACGTAGCCGAAAGACAGTGTCCAGAAGTGCAACACAGATAGACGATACGAGAAGATCGGACGGCCAGACTGCTTAGGAATGAAGTAATACATGATGCCAAGGAAACCACCGGTCAGATAAAAACCAACCGCATTGTGACCCCACCACCATTGAATCATAGCATCTTGAACGCCTGAGAAAATAGAGAATGATTGTGTCAAGCTAACTGGAATTGCCAGGCTATTCACCAAGTGCAAATAGGTAATCATAACGATCATAGCCATGGTGAACCAGTTGGACACATAGATATGCGAAGTCTTACGAATCGCAGTGGTCATAATGTGATTCAGACCGAATGCAACCCATACAATCGCAATCAAGATATCAATTGGCCATATCAGCTCAGCATATTCTTTACCTGTAGTCATACCCATTGGCAATGTAATAATTGCCAGTACGATAATCAGGTTCCAACCCCAGAAGGTAGCCCAAGCCAGACCATTACTCCACAACTTGGTCCCACCGGTGCGCTGCACTATATAAAATCCTGTACCCATCAGCACACATCCGCCGAAGGCAAAAATTACCATATTGGTGTGTAGCGGACGCAAACGACCAAATGAAATTTCTTGAATATCAAAGTTCAAAAACGGCCACGCTAATTCCGATGCAATATATACACCGAGTCCCGTGCCAATAACTGCATAGACGCATGACATGATGACGAACCATCTGACAACATCCATGTCGTACTTTACTGGTGTCGCTTGATTAGCTTCCACAGTATCTCCTCCTAGAGCAAAGTTTTAATTACATGACGCCCATTCGCCATTTTGCATGGCAAATTACACATCATCCTTACTTACAGCTTCCAAAGCTGCGCAATCATGGCACACCTGACCAATCTCGTAAAGTAGAAAGCGCGCTAAAACAAAGCTATACCCACTCAATTCACTCGGGAATTGCGGCCTGCACTATGGACATAGTAATGAATAGGGGAAAATTTGGGTTTGATATATATCAAACGGAGAGGCTTCGCTTTAATCTGAGAATAGTTGAAAATTCTATAGTTTTGGCGGAGAGGGTGGGATTCGAACCCACGGTAACGCATTCACGCTACGCCTGATTTCGAGTCAGGTACATTCGACCAGCTCTGCCACCTCTCCTAATACACCGCAACTTAAAACGATCAAAATCTATCAAAAAATGAGCTTAAATGGACGAATTTAAGACGATTTACTGCAATCATGACTATCATTTTGCGCCAATTTCCGCTCGACTCTTTCCAGCCTTGCAGAGATATCTTTCAGCATGCGTATTGATTCATTCTCTTTGTTCTCAATTTTATCGACATCGCTATCGATAAAAAAGGCTGCCAGATTTGCGGTCAGCAATGATATCAGCACCACACCAAAAAGCACCACCAGCGATGCAAACATTCGCCCGGCTGAGGTATGCGGCACGACATCGCCATAACCCACCGTCGCCATCGTCACCCATGCCCACCACATCCCATCCCACACATCTCCCACCGAAGGATCAATACGCGACATGATGATGCCGGACAACAGCATCGCCACAAAAGCCACGATAAGCGTAGTGCCCAACCTGTGCTGCGATAATAGCTTACGCGCTGATTTAGACATACGTAACAGCAAAGCCACCACCAGCATCAACCTGAGACTCCGCAACAATCCCACCAGCGGCACATATTCCCAGAGCATGGGGAAGCCACCAATGATAATGAATAGATTCATCCAGTTTCCGGTCAGGTAGTCGCGTTTATCTTTGACCTGCGAAGTCAGAATCAATGTTTCCAGCAAGAAAGCCAGCCACACCAGCCAGTCGGCGACACGCGCGAACTCATTGGAAATCCCTTGTGTGCCTTGCAGATACCACTGCACGATGATCCACAACGCCACGGCCACCATCGGCCATTCAAGGCGTTTGCCCCACGCTCTTGCGTTAGCGTGCTCATTTTCCGCAACGCCTGCAATCCCGAGGAGGCGGCTGACTCTCACTTGCTTAGCTTTTCCAAGCCGCCCATGTATGAACGCAAGATTTCAGGAATCAACACGCTACCATCCGCCTGCTGATAATTCTCCAACACCGCCACCAGCGTACGACCCACCGCCAGACCGGAACCATTCACCGTGTGCAGCAATGTCGGCTTGCCTGCTTCATTGCGGAAGCGCGCCTGCATACGCCGCGCCTGAAAAGATTCAAAGTTAGAGCAGGAAGAAATCTCGCGGTAGGTATTCTGTGCCGGCAGCCATGCCTCGATGTCATAGGTCATCGCGGCAGAAAAGCCCATATCACCAGTGCATAACTTGACTACGCGATACGGCAGCCCGAGTTTTTGCAAAATGGTTTCCGCATGCCCAAGCAATTCTTCGAGCATCTCATAGGATTTTTCAGGATGCGCCATCTGCACCAATTCCACCTTCTCGAATTGATGCTGACGTATCAAACCCCGTGTATCGCGTCCATACGAACCCGCTTCGCTGCGAAAACAAGGCGTATGTGCCACATACTTCATCGGCAGTTGTTCCAGCGGCACGATCTCGTCGCGCAACATATTCGTCACAGGCACTTCTGCGGTTGGAATCATATAAAACTTAGTCTCACCCTCATCGCCCAACTGGCGCGGGACATGAAATAAATCCTCCTCGAACTTCGGCAACTGCCCGGTGCCGCGCATCGAATCAGCGTTCACCAGATAAGGCACATAAGTCTCTGTATAACCGTGTTGGTCTGCATGAGTGTCGATCATGAATTGCGCAAGTGCGCGGTGCAGTCTGGCTAGCGGGCCCTTCAACAATGAAAAGCGCGACCCTGAAATCTTGCTTGCCGTTTCAAAATCCAATCCACCCAGACCTTCACCGATGCTGACATGATCTTGCACTTCGAAGTCAAACCCCGGTATCTCCCCGACTTTGCGCAGCTCGACGTTATCGGCTTCTGATGTCCCCTCTGGCACTGTCTCATGCGGGATATTAGGGATCACCGCAAGAAAGGCATCCATTTCCTGCAACAACTCCGACAATTTCACTTCAAGCTGCTTGAGTTCATCTCCCAGCGTGGCCACTTCCGCCAGGATGGCTGACACATCCTCGCCCTTGGCCTTGGCCTGACCGATCTGCTTGGAGGTCGAATTACGTTTGGCCTGAAGCTCCTGCGTGCGCACCTGGATATCTTTACGCGCTGACTCAAGCTGTGCAAACTTAGCCGTGTCCAACTCATAACCACGTGTTGCCAACAGCCTTGCCACACCGTCAACATCACCTCTCAATGCTTGAATATCCAACATACCGCTCTTCCCTTTATTTGTAATTTGCTACTTATTCTTTTCCGCGGCATCCCGCGCTTTAAGCTGCGCAAGCTTCTCGGCAATCTTCGCTTCCAGCCCACGGTCGGTCGGCTCATAAAAGCTCACCTCCGGCATTCCTTCGGGAAAATAATTCTCACCCGCCGCATAACCATCCTCTTCATTATGCGCGTAGCGATAATCCTTGCCGTAATCCAGTTGCTTCATCAGTTTGGTCGGTGCATTACGCAGATGCAACGGCACCTCACGCGAACCATCCTGCTTTACGAGAGCGCGGGCGGCATTATACGCGACGTACCCCGCATTTGATTTAGCTGCCACCGCCATATACAACACCGCCTGCCCCAAAGCCAGCTCACCCTCCGGCGAACCGAGACGTTCATAGGTCTGCGCCGCACTCAAAGTGATATCGATCGCACGCGGATCGGCAAGGCCGATATCCTCCCAAGCCATACGCACGATACGCCTCGCCAAATAACGCGGGTCGGCACCGCCATCCAGCATACGGGTAAACCAGTACAACGCCGCATCCGGATTGGAGCCGCGCACCGACTTATGCAGTGCAGATATCTGGTCGTAAAAAGCTTCGCCGCCTTTATCGAAACGCCGCAGGTTCTGCGCCAGCGTATCGTCAAGAAACTTCACATTGATTTGCGTCACTGCCGCAGTCTGTGCCGCCGTTTGCACTTGTTCCAGCACATTCAAAAGACGACGCGCATCACCATCTGCATAGCCGATGATACGTTCTTTGGCTTCGTCATCGAATTCAAGCTCAGATATAGCAGTGTCTCTTGCCCGCTCGAACAACTGCGCCAACTCGTCAGCCGACAGCGACTTCAACACATATACCTGAGCCCGTGACAACAACGCACCGTTCACTTCAAAAGAAGGATTTTCTGTGGTCGCACCGATGAACGTCACCAGCCCCTGCTCGACAAACGGCAAAAACGCATCCTGCTGAGACTTATTGAAACGATGTACCTCATCTACGAACAAGATGGTATGACGGCCTCGCTGTTGCAGGATCAATTCAGCCTGCGCAATCGCCTCACGGATATCTTTGACTCCCGACAACACCGCCGACAACGGCATGAACTCCGCATCGAAAGCCGATGCCATCAATCGCGCCAGTGTGGTCTTACCTACTCCGGGCGGGCCCCATAGAATCATCGAATGCAGCTTGCCGGACTCAAAGGCGAGTTGCAGCGGCTTGCCATGCGCCAATAAATGCGACTGGCCTATAACCTCGTCGATAGATTGAGGGCGCAAGCGTTCCGCCAACGGGGCGGCGGGAGCATTGCTGGTGAATAAATCAGTCATAAAGTGAGACTATTCCAGACCGGATACCGAGGTCAAATTTAAGCGTAAAAGTGGGATAAGTCGGAATAAAGCGGAGCAATGCGGGATGAAAATCACTCTCCCAACACGTCTGCACCTGCTGGCGGCGTAAATTGGAATTGCTGTTCGGGTATGTTCGGATTGCGCTTCATCGCAGAAAAGCGCAGTACGGTTTTATGACCGAACATGTCACGCAATTCCATCAATGACAAACTCGAATCTGTATCAAAAGCCATGCGAATCGTCTCAAAGCTACTCTCTGAACCTTTAGGCAGTGCCTGCAACCATTCCAGCCCGTCCGCACTGCCGTCCTCAGTTAACGTAAAGTCTCGCTCGATATCATTACTGCCTGAAAGCAAGGCTGCCGGGCTGCTACCCAGTGCAGCATCCAGTTTGCGCACGGTCACCTGATTCAAATCAATGTCATATAACCAGAACTTCTCGCCATCACCGACGATGATCTGCTCATAGGGCTTCTGATAGTTCCAACGAAACTTTCCGGGACGTTGAAACTGCATCACACCCGATGCACGCTGAATGCGCTTTCCGTTTTGATCCAATACATCCTGCTTGAAGTCTGCCTGCGCGGAACGAGTCGAAGCGATAAAGGTCTTTAGCTTTTCAACTGCGCCTGCATGCGCGCCAGACGCCATGAGGCAGAACAACAAGCCATATATGATTTTTTTTAGCACAAATTTCCTATTCTGCTTTGGTTGGAGCTAGCACTTCACGATTACCATTACTCTGCATTTTCGACACAAGCCCCGCCGCCTCCATCTGTTCAATCAAACGCGCAGCACGGTTATAACCGATACGCAGATGTCGCTGAACCGATGAGATCGAAGCACGGCGGCTTTTCAACACGATTTCAACAGCCTGATCGTAGAGCGGATCGGCTTCGGCATCCAGCGTCGTCGCACCGCCTGCATCAGCTGACTCCTCCAGCGAATCAAGATCAATGACATACTGCGGCTCGCTCTTGGATTTCAGGTGCTCTGCAATACGGTGCACCTCCTGATCTGACACAAACGCTCCATGCACGCGTGCCGGATAGCCACTGCCCGGTGGCAGATAAAGCATATCGCCCTGCCCCAGCAACGCTTCCGCGCCCATTTGGTCGAGTATCGTTCTGGAGTCGATCTTGCTCGACACCTGAAACGCCACGCGGGTCGGCACATTGGCTTTAATCAATCCGGTAATCACATCCACTGAAGGTCGCTGGGTCGCCAGCACCAGATGAATGCCGGAAGCACGCGCCTTTTGCGCCAATCGTGCGATGAGCTCTTCGATCTTCTTGCCCACCACCATCATCAGATCAGCCAATTCGTCGATAAATACCACGATGAGATACATCTCTTCCAACGCTTCCGGGCTTTCAGGCGTCAGCGTGAACGGATTGGTCAGAGGGGTGCCCTTCTTTTGTGCCTCGCGAAACTTCTGATTGAAGCCCGCAATATTGCGCACCCCAAAATGCGACATCAATTTATAGCGCTTATCCATTTCCTGCACACACCAGTTCAGTGCAGAGGCAGCCTGACGCATATCAGTGACCACGGGTGCCAACAGATGCGGAATATCAGCGTACACAGATAGCTCCAGCATCTTCGGATCGATCAACAACAATCTCACATGCTCGGGCGTGGCTTTATAGATCAAGCTCAAGATCATCGCGTTGATCGCCACCGACTTACCAGAGCCGGTCGTACCTGCCACCAGCACATGCGGCATCTTGGCCAGATCAGCGACCACCGGCTTGCCAGCGATATCCTTACCCATCGCAATGGTCAGCACAGAGTGCATGTCCGCATAAATTTTAGAGCCGAGAATTTCTGACAGATGCACGATCTGTCGCTTTTGATTAGGCAGCTCCAGTGCCATATAGGTCTTACCCGGTATGGTCTCGACCACACGGATACTCACCACCGACAACGCCCGCGCAAGGTCTTTCACCAGATTGGTGATCTGGCTGCCCTTCACACCGGTAGCAGGGTCGATTTCGTAGCGCGTGATCACCGGCCCCGGATATGCCGCGACCACCTTGACCTCAACACCAAAGTCTTTGAGCTTGCGCTCGATCAGGCGAGAAGTGAATTCCAACGTATCTGCAGAAACCGTTTCGAGATGTTTCGCCGCCTGATCCAGCAGACGCAAAGGCGGCAGTGGAGAGTCAGGCAATTCTTCAAACAGGGCTGTCTGTTTTTCTTCGATGACCCGTGCCGACTTGGCCACTTCAGCCAAAGGCATTTCGATATGGATAGGCTGGTGTTCTTCGACCCGCTTCTTTTTCTCCTCTTCCACCAGCGCGACGCGTTCATGGGTAGCCTGCGCACCGATACGTTTATCCTGCCAAGTGCGCCATGTCAGCAATACCCAATTGAAGACCGCCTCGATTCGCTCACCCAGCCAATCCACAAAACGCAACCACGACAACCCGCTGAACAAGCTGAATCCAGCCGTAATCAGCGTCAACAAAAACAGGGTTGCGCCGGTAAAACCGAACAGTCGGGCTGATGCATCCCCTATCACCGCACCTAGCATTCCGCCCGGTGCCATCGGCAACGTGGCTTCAAGCGTGTACATTCTGATCGACTCCAGCGCGCTGCTGGCCAACAGAAGCAACACGAAACCGATGATAGACACCCATAATGTGCGCTTACAGAAAATACTGTCGGCGCGCAGTTCACGATAGCCTGCCCACACGCGTTGCAGCATGAACAACACCAGCCACCATGCGGAAAATCCGAACAGATACAACATCAGGTCGGAAAAATATGCCCCCAGCACACCGCCAGGGTTGCTGATCAATGCACCCGTCTTACTGTGAGACCAGGCGGGATCGTCAGGGTTATAGCCGAACAGCACCATCGCGATATAACCGGCACTGGCAACAATCAACAGCCAGCGCGACTCACGCAACAGCATGAACAACTTACCGCTGGACGAATTGATACTGGCTTCAGGCATCACAGAACATCCGTGAAGGTTGGTGCGCTGAAATGGAAAATTGAATCATTAAATATCCCTGTTAAAACTGCATACAATGCGGCAGAAATCGTAGCGAGCGCGCCGGACATTGCCAAATGCCATTATAAAATTCCCGGAGCGCAAACACCGGAGTGTACATTCAGTACACGAGGATGCCGAGCACCGCGCGACCACGATGCCGGTTCGCGCAGTAGATTTATGTCACTTTGTATAATCATACCCCAGCCAGCAGTAAGCGAATATCCTCAACCAGCCATTCCGGGCGTTGACCGTAAGGCGCTAACAAGCGCACCCGGCCTTTCGGGTCGAGCAAAAACGTCCCTGCACTGTGATCCACGTTATAGCCTGATGAAGTGGGCTGCTTCTCGTATTTCACGTTAAAAGCTTTTGCAACCTTCTCGGTCGCCTGCATATCACCATACAACGAGATAAAAGTCGGATTGAATGCGGGCACATAATGTGCCAACAACGCCGGGGTATCGCGCTCCGGATCAACAGTGATGAACAACACCTGAACCCGCTCGGCATCCTTACCCAACTTCTCCAACACCAAAGACATATCAGCCAACGTGGTCGGGCAAACGTCCGGACAATGCGTATAGCCAAAGAAAACGGCCACCACTTTGCCTCGGAAATCCGCCAGTGTGCGTGCTTTGCCGGTGTGGTCGGTCAGCTGAAAATCGGTCTGAGCAAAACTCGCCGTGACATCGTCTGCCTTAAAAGGCGAAGGGAGTTTTTGCTCGCAGGCGGAAAGGAATATCACCAATAAAAGTAGAGATAGCTTACGCATTACACCCCTCCTGAGCATAGTTAACCGTTCGTACTGAGCCTGTCGAAGCACATAAATCCGTACACATTTCGACAAGTTCAATATGAACGGATCTATTATCAACTCGCCTGATTGGAACAGCGGCGCAACGCCGTATGCCGACGAAATATTGGTTTTCAGGCAGGAACATGACATGCACCCGCCCAACCATGCGTATAAAAAGTAAACCCCACCCTGAATAGTCCGTACAAGCCGAACCCCATCACCACCAGCCCCGCCGCCATCCGCACACGCGGCGATTGAACGTGATGTTTGATCCGCTCCCAGAACATCCCGATCGCCAGCAGGTTAGGCAGCGTACCCAACCCGAACGCTGCCATGATCAGTGCGCCCTGCACTGCGCTGCCGCTCGCCAACGAAGTCACCAGCACGCTGTACACCAGTCCGCACGGCAACCAGCCCCACAATGCGCCCAATGCCAACGCACGCGGCACGGTATTCACCGGCAGAAGCTTCTTGGTGTATGGCTGCAAGTGCTTCCACAAACCGCCACCCACAGTCTCGATCTTGCGCACCGCACCCCATAGACCGGCAATATACAAACCCAGCAACACCAGCATCAAACTCGACAACCCGAACAACAGATGCTGCACCGGCACCTGATCGCGCATCAAGAACCCCGCCTGCCCGACCGCCCCCACCAGCGCACCCGCCGTCGCATAGCTCGCAATACGTCCACTGCTGTAAGCCAGATGGAAAGGCCAGCGCGCACGATCCCCCGGTAACTGAGTGGTGAAAATGCCGACGATGCTGCCGCACATGCCGAGGCAATGCACGCCGCCAAGCAAGCCGACTATCAATACCGCAATTAAACTGAATTCGCTCATCTGTTCCTAATCATTGTGTTGTATTGCACTTCTACCCCCATCCCCACCTTCCCTGATGGAACTACTAGCCATTCGACTAAGCTGGCACACTACGCCAGCCAAGTCGCTGGTTACCTGCAAAGGGGAAGGCGCGTAACCCCCTCCCCCTTTAAGGGGGAGGGCTGGTGTGGGGGTAAAATCTTTCAATCTCCCAACACCCCCAAATCCAAATACTCCACTACCGCTTCAGCATCCACCTCCGCCATATACGGCACTACCCCCAGCAAGGGCGCAGCGATTCGCTCACGCAACGCCGCAATATTCTGCTGCAACGCAGACATTTCATCGCCCACGACGTTCGCTACCCAACCCGCACATTTTAGCCCGTAATCGTCCAACGCCCGAACTGTCAGTAACGCATGGTTGAGGCAGCCCAAGCGCATAGCAACTATGACGACCGCTGACAGATTGAGTTCCTTGGCAAGATCGGCACTGGTCTGAGTATCGTTCAGTGGCACGATGAAGCCGCCCGCCCCTTCGACGATTACGACCTCCGCCTGCGCGGTAATCTCACGATATGCAGTAACGATGCGCGACATTTCGATCGTCACCCCCTCATTATGTGCTGCGATATGCGGCGCGATGGCCTCCTGCAAACAATACGGATTCACCTGTTCATAGCTAAGCGGCACCGTGCCGGCTGCGAGCAGTGCCTTGGCATCATCGTTACGCCCGTCCGGGTCGCAACCTGCCGCGACCGGCTTAAAACCTGCCACACTCTTGCCCTGTAAAGCCAAGCCTTTCAGCAACGCACAACTGACCAAGGTCTTGCCGACACCGGT
>Ga0114933_10002366_pt1 | contig 19731 bp, 6 predicted proteins | sample 4SBtaG_FD_89691 | JGI IMG/M metagenome (GOLD analysis project Ga0114933, IMG submission 89691) | Deep subsurface microbial communities from Kolumbo volcano to uncover new lineages of life (NeLLi) - 4SBTROV12_W25 metaG | ecosystem: Environmental > Aquatic > Marine > Volcanic | place: Kolumbo... | reverse complement strand
ATAAACATACAGAAACTGTGGAGAAGGCGATCAATGTACCCCTTACAATAAAGAGCAAGACGTAAGAAACACATTAACTTGGTATACTACGGCTCTTATATTAGGAGCTATTTTAGGAGTATCTATAGCAGGGAATTTGCTATTATATATGAGCCGATAATTATCGATTTAGATGCATAGATTGGAGTTTCCAGTGACCTTTAGGTCTACCGGATCTACTTACAGTATCTACAACCCAAGCTAAAGTAGCGACTAGCTGGTGATTAACAATGAATCTAGGTCTCGAATCTAATTCAGTACCAGCTGGTGCTTCAATCCATTCATCTATATTAAATCCTGGACGTATATCAGACTTCAATACATCATGATGTCTAGAGATAAAATCTAAAGCGGACATATATATTTCTTTGCCGGTCTTTCCAGTACCAGGGACGCCAGGGTCTTCGCCAACAACTGGGCCCCTCATAGCAGTTTCATAGAATGTACGGAAATTCTCCATTTCAATTATTTATAGCACGCTAGATAAAATACTGTTAACTTCTTTACTAGTATCTACAGATGGTTCTTTAATATCAATAGCATGTTTAACGCAATGTCTAGTATATCTTAGAGGAAATCTATCGCCAAATTTATTCATGCCAGTATTAATAACATAAACATTACAATTATGATCTTCAATTCTTTTCATAAGTAGATCGCTATAATCTTTTACTGCACGGGGCATAAAAGGAGAACCATAACATGGAGAGCATATACGTTTAATCTCTTTTACACCTTTTTCTGTACCTGGCATTTGACTTGTATATCCTGTCTCGAAGAATCGTCTAATAGTATCACCGGATATTTTACTAACGCCTGGGAATATACCTTCAGCATCCATAGTTAAAAAGAATATATTGTGTGCATGTCCTATTTTATCTCCTTTATTATATGCATTGTTTACACAGCTAATAGGATAGCTTAATCTTGCATTAGGTACACCAGGGTTTTCTTCTACTAAACAATCTCTTTCCTTAGCGAGTTCTACAGCATCAAAGATAGTTTTATGAGTTTCAGAGCTTAACCCCTCACTCTTAGCATAGCATCCAGTCTCGATCATCTCAATACAATCTTCGCTCCATGCAATCTCATCATCTCCAATTAATCTAAAGTCAGGATCGCTACTTAAAGTTGTTTTACCAGTACCACTTAATCCAAACATTAAGTCAACAGTTCCTTTATAAGTGAATGCTGAGCAATGCATAGGTAATATATTTTGTTCTGGTAGTTCAAAATTAACGACGGTAAAGACACCCTTTTTAATCTCGCCTAAGAACGTAGTGCCTCCTATTAATAGTTCTTGTTTATCTAAATGAACATATATTTTAGGATGGTCTAACTCTATATCAGTATTATGATAGATTGTCCAATCGATAAGGTTTACTGGTATATCTTCTACAGTAAACATATTGCGAACAAATTGTGCATGTCTATCGTCGTTAGTACACACGCAGAATGTAATACCGCAAGTTTGAAATCTGAGTATGTGTTTATATTCGAGTACCGCCATTTGAGAATAGAATTCAGTAAATTCCTTTTCATCACCTATTCTATTATATTGGGGTCTAGTTAGATCAACATGTTTGGACCGATCACCGAAGAAGTATTTGTTTTCAGGGCTGCGACCCGTCGGATTAGTTTGTATGCTAATGTTGGGCACCTTATAATTATTTAGCAATATCCATAAAAAAAACCCGGTGACTTCCGTCGACCGGGGTGAATAGTTATATTCGATTAGACTTACTTGAGCTTGTCGAGCAGCATAGAGCCGCCAATCGCGATTAAGCCCCAGCCGAGGAGATTAATATCCCACCAGCCGTGGACGTGATTGAGGCCTAAGCCAACAAGGATCCAAGACAATCTACCATTATGACTATTCAAGTGGTCGAGTAATGTTTTCATACTCCAATATTTATTCAAAGTGAACTACTTTTCCTTTAATGTCCTGGATATGTATTAAGGAGTGAGCCGAATAGTTTCTATTATCTCCGATGACCCAAACGTGATTTTCAGGTACCGTTATATCAACCATAATAACAGTAGATCTAGGTAATTCATTTTCTTGAATATATTCATATTCATAATCGCGTATACCATTAACCCACAGTCTACATGTGCCGTATTTGATATGATCTCCAGGTAAACCTACTACGCGTTTGATCCATTCTTCGCCAGTACTTCGATGTATAGATACAATATCATATCTATGAGGAGACCAATCACCTCTGGTCACATACATTTTTTGTACAAGTAAAAGGTCTCCATTATTATATGTTGGAAACATAGAATCACCTGAAACGTATAGCGTATCGAAGAATCTAAAAAAAGGAAATAACAGAAATACTAATAATAATGTAATTCTAAATATTGTGCCTAGTTTAGTTCTCCCTAAAAGGAGATTATTTACAGCACCCATGGTTTATATAAACATATTATACTATAAAATAACAAAATGCAACTTTAATTATATTGCTGAGAAACGATTTTTCAATAAGTATTTTATGTAAGAGATGCCCGAAGACAGTAATTCTCAGAATATTAAGAGCTTAGACCGTGTTGATGAAATACAGCCAGGTGACTTTATCTTGGTTGAAACACCGCAGGGTACTAAGATCATTGACTTCAAAGATTTTATTATCAACAAAGATAATATTACATTTGCGGCACAATTAACTGGATTCGATATCAACATATCTTCTGCATTAACTCGAACTGATACTCTTACATCAGCCTTGTTTAATGGTAATCAAGATTTGAGGGTTCACAGTTTGTCGTCCGCAACAGGCGTGTCTGCTACGGAGCTTTATATTAACGGGCATCGCGTCGTAGCGGGCTCGCCTATAACTTTTTATAACCATATAAGCTCTACCGGAGTATATTTTGATTCCGGTGGTTATAATAGTGATCAATGGACTGGATCGTTCTTACATATGCAAGCGCTGAGTTCTCAGTGGTCTACGAACTTTTCAACTACTACTGGTAACAGTGCTAATTGGATTACAGCTCATAGATCTGTTGCTGAGTTAAGTGCTAATTGGCAAACAACATATCAACAAACTAAAAGCTTAAGCGCTAGCTGGGGAGGTGGTTCAACTAAATGGACTCAAGATACCGGTAAAACATATCTTACAGTCTCTGATAGTGACCCTACTCATAAAGTTGGTATTGGTATAGATAACCCAGAAGATAATGCTGCTACATTATCTGTCGTTGGTTATATTAGTGCTGCAGATGGTATTAAAGTACCAGCTGGTCCTGATAACGTTGATTATAATAGTGATCAATGGAGCAGTGTTTGGAACGTAACAAACAGTAATAGTGCGGGTTGGGGTTCAGCTGCAGCAGCAGGCTGGACTGATGACGGTGGTATTGTAAGATTAACAACAGATGCTGATCAAGTAGCAATTGGTCATACTAAAGTAGAGTCGGGAAATAAGCTTAGTGTTTATGGAACAGCTAGCGCATCTGAGAAAATCTATGATGCACTTGGCAACAGTAGACAGTGGGGATCAACCTTTACTGACGTTAATGCTAAGAGCGCTAGTTGGGTTTCAGTATACAATAATGTTGAAGTAGGTTCTGCAAATTGGGTAGATACTCATCAGTCAGTTAATGCTACTAGCGGTACATGGAATACAGCTTCAACAAAAGCAGAAGAAAATAGAATAGACATCGAAAAAATAGCTGGTGTATCTGGTACATGGAATACTGCATATGCTCAAGTTAATCAGCTCTCTGCTGATATATCAGCCGTTGCAAATACTTCAGGTGATTGGAATACTGCTTCTACTAAATCAGAAGAAAATAGACTCGATATAGCCGCAATAACAAGTCTAACAGCAAATTGGCATTCAACATACAATAATGTATTCAGCAATAGTGCTGCTTATGGATTTGATGGAGCTGAGATGGTCTCTAACAGTGCTAATTGGACTGCAGGTTACAATGATAAAGTCAATAGTGTTGATTTTAATACAAGTACAGGCAGCTTACAATTAAACCAACAGGATGGCGGTACTGTAACGAAGAATTTAGATGGTAGATATATCGCCGGTGCAGGCAGTACAGGCAGAATGTTAAAGATAACTGCCGGTAATAGAACCGTCGGTGATAGTGAAATTTTAGAATCGAGCAATGAATGGGCTGGTGCTGGTCATACAATTAATAAAGTTGGCGTTGGCGGTGATCCAGAAGAAGTATTAACTGTTGTTGGTCATATTAGCGCGCTTGGTAATGTATATGTATCGGGCGGTGAAGCTTTAGCATCAGGTGTTTGTCAAGATAGAATTAGTAACACATGGGAAACAGTTGAAGCGAATAGTGCTAATTGGTTAAACACATATTTGCATATGTTTAGTGTCAGTGGCGACTTCGGTGCTGATATGAGCTTATTAGCATCAACATCTAGTCAATGGGATTCAACATTTACAGACTTAAACAGCCTGTCTGATATGTGGAGCGTTAATGAACGTGACATTGCAAACATGGTCGCTGTTTCATCTACATGGGATCGAACACATCAATCTGTTAATGCTACAAGCGGTACATGGGATAAGACACATTATACTGTTAACTCAATAAGCGGTAATTGGCATAATACATATCTTCACATTAACGCGGTAAGTGGCGAATGGGATATTAATAGATCGGATATTCAGACCGTCGCAGAAGCTTCTGCTAACTGGGACAATACTTACATGCATATGAGCGATGTGAGTAGTAGATGGGAAGATAATAGATTAGACATCGCAAATGTTGCTGTACAATCCGGTAACTGGGATAATACATATACCCATATGTTTGTTAATAGCGGTGACTGGCAGAAAACAAAACAAACAGTTAATGCAAATAGTGGTACTTGGAATGATAGTGTTGATGGTACAGGTACAGCAAATTACATACCTAGATATACTGCAGCAAGAACCATAGCTGATTCAGTTATATTCCAAGATGGTAGTAACATTGCCGTTAATAATACAACAGCGGCTGGTCAAGTTGAAATAAAAAATACAACTACGCAAGACGCGTTGTTTATTGATCAAAATAGTACCGGCTCTAATTACGCTCTTAAAATTGATTCGGAAGCAGACAGTCCTGCTATTTATGCTGCAGGTGCTGGTGTTAATGTAGTAACAGACAAATCCGGTACATATGGTCTTAAAGTTGAAAGAGGTCTTAATGAAGCTGGCTCAGAGCCGTTAGTTAATATTATCGATGACCATACAGCTAATGAGCAAACAGCTCTCAGAGTTGAACAAGATGGTACGGGTGACCTTGTTAATCTTGTTGATGGTAGTACAGAAGTATTTACAGTTAAAGACGGCGGCGTTGGTAACGAGCAAGCATACGTAGGTGTTAACAACCCATCACCAGAATCGAATTTACACATTGTTGGACCGACTGCAAAAGGAACTGTTACTGATAGTTATGGTTCTGATAAGACAGTTATATTTGAAAATACAAATACTACAACGACAGACATTATTGTTCAAACTACTGCAGGTAATGCTGGTTCGAATATAATAAACTTTGGTAGTACATCTAATTTAGATGCATCGTTTATAAAGTACAATCAGTCTACAGATATATTATCGATTGCTACTGATGGTAGTGAGAGAGTATATGTTGATGAGGTCGGTAATGTAGGTATTGGAGTACCAGATCCGTTATCTAAATTGCACGTAGCTGGTGATATTAGAATGACCGGTTCGCTTATTTCTGATAATATTACAACCGGTAGCACTACAAGATGGACAGATACATATACGATTGTAAATGATAGCTCTGCTGACTGGAACGCTACTAATACGCAGATGCAAGATTTTAGTGCGTTGTGGCAATCAACGCATACAGACGTTAATAGACTATCTGCAAATTGGGAAGAAAATAGACCTGACTTAAATTTCGTTGTATATGCTTCTGGTAACTGGCAAGGTACATTTACTACAGTGAATGAGATTAGCTCCAAATGGGAGCATAACCGCGAAGATATAGCTGAGATTGTACCATTATCATCTAAGTGGAATTCAACATATACAGGCGTTAGAGATAAAAGCGGTAACTGGGACAACACTTATTTACATATAAAAGAAGTAAGCGGTAAATGGGAAGAGAATCGACTCGATATTGCTGAGTTAGCAGCAGTTTCATCTAACTGGAATACTGCTTATCAATTGTTAGATTCAGGTAGCGATGTTTCATTTGGAACAACAATGAAAGTTGATACCAGTAATAAAAGAGTTGGTATTAATGAAACGGATCCAGACACCGAATTACATATTGCTAGTACTGACGATAAGACAATAGTACAGATAGAAAATAAACACGCTAGCAATGGCGATGCATTATTACATTTTAAGAATCAAAGTCCTAATCTTTATTGGATGATTGGTTCTGATAATAATGATGACAATAAATTAAAGTTCCATGCTGACGGTGATAGTGCTAACTGGGGCGACGGTAACGCTGAAGTAACTTTTGATAAAGATGGATTTGTTGGTATTGGTACTGAAGACCCAACTCAAGCGTTACATTTACATGATCTTGCCAATATAAGAATGCACAATTCATATATTGGCGGTGCAAAGGGTGCATCGCATCCATATACACCATATTTACATCTCGCTCTAAATGAATATTATGATGGTACAAACTGGCAAGGTAACGGCTCAGCAGGAATGCTACAGCAATTTGTCGGTGAAAATATCGTATACTTCAGGCATGACGGATCTGGTTCGCATCATAAGCTTGGTAGATGGCAGTATCGAACAACATCTGATGCAGATCGAGGCCTTGTTGTACAAGATGTAGTTCATACAGGTAAACTTAAGATTGGTCAAGTAGATGTTGACGGTGAAACAGAGCCTTTAATTACTGCAATTAAAGATGAAGATACTCTCGCTTCCAATAGTAACACCGCGTTAGCAACACAGCAGTCTATTAAGGCTTATGTTGACTCACAAGTCACAGCTCAAGATCTTGATGTTACTGTAGGTAGTACAAATATGTCAATAGATTTAGACTCTGAAGCTCTAGCATTTGCCGGTACTGCCAACGAAGTTGTTGTTTCAGGTAGTGGTAATACAGTTACACTTGGTTTAGCAGACAATGTTGAAATTGAAGAATCCATTCATGTAAAAACAACAGCTATTATTGAAAGTTCACTGAATGCAAGTGGAGGTACCTTATTTGCAAACAGCGCCAAGGTTGGTGTTAATAACACTGATCCTAAAGCAGCTCTTCATGTATCAAACACTAACTCTAGTGCGACATATGCTCTATTTACTAACTCAACAACAAAGCATACAACAAGCGACGGTTTCTATGTTGGTATTAACGGAAGTGAAGAAGGTGTTATTTGGAACCAAGAAGCATCTGATATCATATTTGCTACATCTAACTTACCTAGAATGTATATCGATAAGTTGGGTGCAGTTGGTATTGGTGAAAGTTCTCCGCAAAGTCAGCTTCACATACATACTACCGGGTCTGGTCAATGTGGTATTTTAATTACAAACGTTACTACTAAGAAAACGTCTAGCGATGGTGCATTCATAGGATTAGACAGTAGCGAGCATCTTATAATCAATCAGCAGGAAGCTGCTAACGATCTTAAACTTCAAATTGGTGGTAGTAATGTTTATACTATTGATGGTGGTACAAAAGCTCATGAAGTTACCGCTGAGACAGTTACATATAGAGATACTGCAAACAATGATTTCTTTAGAATTCGCTCGGGTGAGAGTGGTAACATTGGTATAGAGTTACGCTCTGGTTCAACAGCCGGTACCCCATATATCGACTTTAGTAATGACGCCTCTATCGATTACGATATGCGCATACGTCTAAACGGAAACGACGACCTTATTATTGAAGGCGGTGGGTTGACTGTTAGCGGCACTGTTGCAGCAACAGGTGATATATCAGTACCATCTCTGACGCTCAATAGTAAGAAAGTTACAGGAATTAAAGACGAAGATAATATGTCGTCTGATTCCGCTAATGACCTTGCGACACAGCAATCGATTAAAGCGTACGTCGATTCAAGTAGAGCATTTAAGACAATTTCTGTTAGCGGCCAAGCTAACGTTGTAGCTGACGCAAAACACGACACGTTAACATTGGTTGCTGGTACCAATGTTTCCATAGCTACGAATGCTACATCTGATACGATTACATTTACATCAACAGATACAAATACAACATATTCTGCTGGTGATGGTATCTCTTTAGTAACTGGTAATAAATTCCAAGCTAATTTAACAAGTAATGGCGGTATTGAGCTCGATGGTAGTAAGAAGCTTCGAATTGATTTAAGTCACAGCTCTATTGCAGGTACATTGGGTATTAGTGACGGTGGAACCGGTCAGACATCAAAGACGAATGCATTTGATGCATTATCACCGGCTACTACATCAGGTGATATAATTTACCATAACGGAACTGATAATGTTAGACTACCTAAAGGTTCCAATGATAAAGTGCTGCAAATGAAAAGCGGCGTGCCGTCCTGGGAAACAATTTCCAGTGGCTTACCTGCTTCCGGTACGTTAGCGGCTGATAGAATATTAAAAGCTACGTCTGGTGGAGGGTCGGTACAAAATAGCGACGTTTGGGAGTATACAGCAACTTCAGGATATGCGATTGGACAGCCATTCATAGGTATTGGTGCAACTGGACAAACAGTATCTGGTCAAGCTTGGCGTAGTAATAAAGTTAACCCAGAGCATAAATTACACGTTTATGGGTTTAAGACTTCAGCGGTGCAGGATGATAATGTAATTGCATTGTTTGAATCTGCTACAGAGACATCTGTAATTACCTTTAGAGGATCCGATCACAACTATGCTTATGCTCAGTCAGGTCAAGGCTCACCAGAACCTAATAACTCTAAAGCTTATAGAAACATTATTGGTTCGTGGAAGGGTAGCCTTATTATGGGTGCCAGAAACGATACTGCTTTCTGTATAAATGGTGGAACCGGTAGAGCGGTATTCCATGCCGGTGGTGAGGCACACCTTAAAACTACATCTAACTGGTATGAAAATATGCCGGCTTGTGCGTTTATGATTCATTCTGAAGGTAATTCAGGCCTATTAGAATTAAACGCAGGACAAGGCCATTATAATTATCTGCATTTTACTGATGACCATGACCAGCATCCGATGAGAATTACTAAAATTGGTACATCGCCATTAGCAATTAATCAGGGCAGTAGCGGATGGTATCATACACCTGACATATCTAAAACGTCTACGATGCGAGAAGACGATAAGGAGCCGCGCGCAAGAGAATGGTCGCGACAAGGTACTAACCTTGATTTGTGGAGCATGGCGTGGAAATATAATTATACGCAACAATATTTTGCCCGTCAGCAAGGTGCGCCACAATATAACGTATACCGTCACATCAATACATATGGAATTCTCACGATGTGGGGCGGTTACGTGGCGCCATCAGATCTAAAGCTGAAGAAAGATATAAACGTCATTGGAAAGACCGGTCTAGATGTTGTCAAGAAATTAAAAGGCGTTACATTTGAATGGAACGATGGCGTTAGAGACGGTAAAAAGACCTCAGGTTTAATTGCACAAGAAGTTGAGAAGGTTATACCTACAGCTGTTACAACAGATTTTTCACCAATAAAAGCTGCAGCTGAGCTTGAAATTCGACCAGATCTGGTAATGGATGAAATTTATAAGCGCGAGGATGCTGATGAACTAATTGACAAATATACTATAAAGACTGTTGACTATCAAGAGTTGCACGCATATACAATTGAGGCGATTAAAGAGCTTTCTAATTTAGTTGATAAGCAGCAGAAACAAATTGATGATTTGAAGCAACAATTAAAAAATAAATAATACAAAATGACAAATAGATTTAACCAATTATACCAAGAAGTTTTAGCTGAAAAGAAAAAAGGCGTCGACGGAAAAGCGTGTTGGAAGGGCTATCGTCATGCCGGTACTGAGAAAGGTAAAGATAAATGTGTTAAAGTTAAAGAGGCAGCTAAATGTACAAAGTCAACTAAAAAAGCGTCATCTACATCTAAAGGTAAGAAATGGATGAAATGTGTTAAGAGTGACAGCGGTGGATACAAACGAATTCATTGGGGTCAAAAGGGAGCAAAAGTTACAGGTAAGTCAGGTAATACTAAACGAAAGAAAAGTTTTAGAGCGCGGCATAAATGTTCGACGGCTAAATCAAATACGCCTCGCGGACAAGCCTGTAAAGATTGGTAAAAATTAAAAATAAATAATACAAAATGGGTAATCAAGCATTTAATTTTGGCGGTAATTCCGGTAATCTCGGCGGTGGCTTAGGCGGCTGGGCAGATGACGGTAGTGTCGTACGGCTTAAAGCTGCTAGTGATTATGTCGGTATTGGTACAACAGCTCCAAACGAGCATTTAACTGTTACTGGTAATATAAGCTCACAATCACTTATATATGATAAATTTAGTAACAGCCAGTTATGGTATAACGCATATACACAGGTCAAAACACAATCGGGCGGTTGGGGATCTGCTGCTGCCGGTGGTTGGGCGGACGACGGCGCTGTTGTTAGATTATCAACCATTGGCGATAGTGTTGGTATTGGTACGACTGAGCCCGGAGAGAAATTATCAGTTGCTGGTAATGTTAGTGCACTGGGTGTTGTTTATGATAGCACAGGTACAAGCACGCAATGGAATGATGCATTTACATCTGTTAAAAGTAATAGCGCGCAATGGAACGATGTATTCTCATCAGTAACTTCAACTAGCAGTCAATGGGATACAACGTATGCAGTTGTTAGCAGTAATTCAGCTAGCTGGGGAGCAGCTTCAACTCCATGGACAGATGGCGGCGCAGCCATATACCCGACAACAGTTTCTGACAAAGTAGCTATTGGTATTGCAAGCACAGAGATCGAACATCCTTTAACTGTTAAAGGTAATATTAGTGCGAGTAATATAATTTACGCAGGTAATAATAGCGCTAGTGCTACTTACGATAATATAGGTAATAGTGAGCAATGGGGCACGGTTTATTCAAATGTTAAAGGGACTAGCGGTGAGTGGAGTAAAACACATACTGCGGTATATCAAAATAGCGCAAATTGGAACAGAGGTGGCGCACTAGGATTGAGCTTTACAGAAGTTGCAACAGCCAGCGCAACTTGGAATTATGTCGCAACTAACAGTGGTAAGTTAGCTGCCTTTAGTTCAGACGATATAGTATCAACATTCTCCAATGATATTAATTATGCTAAAACGAGATTGTTGTTACATTTCGAAGGCACCAATGGCGACACATATGCTAGTGATGATAGCTATGTTCATTCTAATTCATTGTCGCTTAAGGGTAATGCATATATATCAAGTACCCAAGCAAAATTTGGATCAACATCACTATACCTCGACGGTAACGGAGACTATTTAGAAAACAATGAGGTCGAGAGATCGCTTAGCAATTCTAAGATCTTTACTATTGAATGCTGGATTCGATTTGAAGACGGCGGTTCACCGAACGGCACAGTATGGGGCTTCTACAGCGAGTCTGGTGGTAATAGAACGATGCTTCGAGTTCAGGATGTTGGAGGTTCCAAATTCAAGATTGGCTTCTACAGGCAAGATTATAACAGCGATCTAACGAACTACCCTGATATTACATATAATAATGAGCAGTGGTATCACGTCGCTGTTGTATGTGATGGTTCTGATTCAAGACTTTACGTTGATGGTGTATGTACACTCAACGCAACAGGTGCTAATATAGATTTATCAAATCCAAACGTTGATAAGTTTTCAATAGGTCAAGATTGGGATGATACTAGTACTTCTGATTTTTATAAAGGTTATATTGATGAGTTCCGTATAACAGATACTTTAGCGCGTTATACAGGTACCGATTCATCATCGACAAACTTTACTGTACCAACTGAGAGATTTTCTGGAGACGTTAAAAGAACTGCTGTTGTAACTGGAGTCTCCGGTGTTGTTGACATCGCTAATTTCGAAACTAGCGTTAACTCTGTTTTTGCAACAGTCAGCGCTAATAGTGCAACTTGGAATACAAATACAAATACCTTAGGTCCATCATCTGTAAGTGCACTGAATATAATTGGCAACATCGGCGTTGATCAATACATTTATCATAACCATGACGATGATACATGGTTGAGATTTCTTGACAATAGAGCAACCTTTAAGGTCGGTGGGCTGTCGTTCATAGATATGCCTTACTATCAAGGCTCTCCTCCACACAATGTTACTATTAACGATGGAGGTAACAATATTGACTTCATTATCAAAGGTAGCGGCGCAGGGAAAGGTAATCCCTTACTCAAAACTGATGCGTCTAATAACAGGGTAGGAATTAATGGTGTAGGTGAACCTGGTGTTGAATTAACTGTTGACGGCAGCGTTAGTGCTTCTGAAGTGGTATACACTCTCGAGTCAAACAGCGATAAATGGGCATCTGTATACTCTAACGTTAATGCTAATAGTAGTACATGGCAGGTTGGAGGGAGCAGTAGTGGTGGATCGGTTTATGAAGGTACGGAAGGATATTTATCGTATTATAATGCTACCGGTAGAGAGCTTTCGGGCTCAAACACATATTACGATGTCGCTAATAACCGTATAGGTGTTGGTACAACAACACCTCAAGAAGCTTTAACAGTTGTTGGTAATATATCTGCAACGGGTAATATATTCTTATCAAGCGGGCCTGTTGGTACGGGCTCAGGTGGTAGCGGTGGAGGAGATTTATCAGAGGTAGCTGGTGCTAGCGCTAACTGGAATAGTACGTATACAACGTTCCAAGCTAATAGCGGTATAACTACAACCAACGAAGAAAATGTATTAGTTACAACAACAACAGACTCATATTGGAACGACGTTGTTTTACTTGCAAGCTTTAATACAACAGATGCATTATCTGGTAATGATTACTCAAAATATAAGCACAGTATTAGCAGAATATCTGGAGTTACAACACCTACATTATCTGCTGATGGTAAATTTGGCGGATCAGCGTATTTTGGAGGCGATGCTTATTTTAACATAGCAGGAAATGAGCTCTTTGATTTCGGTTCAAGAATTTCCTATACTGTAGAGTTTTGGGTAAAAACATCTATTAGCACGCACGGTGCTATAATATCTCATTTTGACGAATCAAGTCCTTTCGGTGGTTGGGAAATCGGTGTACAGTCAGGTGTCATATCTATGTGGCGAGGCGGCGGGAGTTGGTGGAACGGCTCTACTGCAGTTAATGATAATGCATGGCACCATGTTGCGGTTACATTTGACGGTAATCAATTTAAGATGTGGATTGATGGTACACTTGATGCAACGGCGGATTGGACATCCACCTATTATACCACTCCGCACAGTGAAGTACATTTAAGAATCGGTGCCGACAGTAACCCAACACCTGGAAGAAAATTTACTGGTTGGGTAGATGAGATTAGAATTACTCGGGGCACTGCAAGATACACCAGCGGTTTCACGGCACCAACAAATGCATTTGCTAGACCTACAGATAAGTTAATTACCACTCTTACAGGTCTAACAGGAGCTGGCGGGGCTGGTAGCTCAGGAGGAGGCGACAGCCATACAACAACGACAGTTAATACATACAGTGCTGATTGGAATTATGTAGCTGCTAATAGCGGAGCGTCTGCGGGTGGTGAAATAGCAAGTTTTACTACTAAACCGTTTTATACAAATACTTCAGAAGACGAAGATTATAGTAAGACCGTTATATTAAACCACTTCGATGATCAGGGTGGCGGTGGCGACGATTCATTACTTGCTGCAAGTCATACTATATCTCTTCTTGGAAATATGGTGCTATCGACAGACCAAGCTAAGTTTGGGACGTCAAGCCTTTATTCAGATGGTGACTCCTCAAATAAATTTATATATTCCGCGATACCGCAATTTAATACAACAGATCGCGATTTTACATATGAGTTGTGGATGTATCCAACTGACTTAAACCATACATCATATAGTACAGTATTCTCTACACTCCACCCCTATGGTTACGCTCCAATTATATTGTATGGTAGACCAGACGGTACATTGCTTCTTTATGTATCATATGGCTCCACCTGGGACCATACCATACATTCAGCTCCAGTTATTGTAACAGATCAATGGCAACATATTGCTATTGTTCGTAATGGTACTGAAATTAAAGTTTACCATCAAGGCACAGCTATTATAACTGCAGAGGTTGGCACGAATTCGTTAATGGATCCATCCGTAGTTATGCTTGGCAATAGTGATTATGATTCATATTCGCCATATGCATTCGCCGGTTATCTCGACGAGTTTAGGTTTATTGTTGGCAAAGCAAGATATACAAGTAATTTTACACCAACAGAATCTGCATTTTCAGGAGAAGCTAACTTTATACAAGACGTTGTAGTCGATATCGATTCTGCTATAAACACTAATCAATTTGCATCATTTACGTCAAAGAAATTATATACAACGTTTTCAACTGATGATCAGTTTAATAATGTAAAGTTGTTATTACATGCTGAAGATGTAAATGGTACTACTGATCTTGTTGACGATAGTCCAAATCATCATTCAGTTATTAACCATACACCTGGTGATACTGCTATTGTTACATCGCAATCTAAGTATGGTACATCCTCATTACGTCTATCCGCGGCGGATTTGGCAGCGGGAGACGAACATTGGGACAGTGTTATGTTTCTCGTTGGGTTTGAAGGAGGAGATGATACATACGGTATTACTGATGAAAGTTCAAATGCATATACATTAAACGAGGAAGAGAACTTTCAAATAACTACAGACACGGCTAAGTTTGGTACCGGTGCGTTAAAACCAAGGTCATCAATTTCAAATTCAAGTCGCACATTGTGGCCAACCGATCAAGCTTCTTATTACGTACGTGGAAGCGAACAGTTTACATTTGAATTCTGGGTGTATCCAACAGCTCATGGAGGAAGCCACTTTCTCGGAGATGAGTATGGTGGTAATAGAAATTTCATGCAAATTGGTTATAGCAATGGCGGTGGCAACTCCGGTTCGTCACACTATGGCCTTGCTAAGAGTTATGTTAGATGGGAGATGCAAGGCTCTACAAAGCCAACGTTAAACCAATGGAACCATATAGCATTAACTCGGGACGCATCAAATGTAATGCGTATTTTCATTAACGGAGTACAAACTAGCTACACAACGAGGTCAGACTATTTTTACGTTGGTCATCCTCAAATATTAGATAGCAAAGTGGCAGGTATGGATGAAATTCGCTATACGCGAGGTGTATGTAGATATGATAGCAATTTTACGCCGCCAGCGACTAAGTTCCCTCGAGGCAAATCTGCCTCAGGCACTGTAGAAGCAATAGAAATAAAAGACGATTTTAATATTGATGGTGATTATACGATTGAAGCGTTTGTTAGACCGACCGATGTATTAACAACACTGTCGCAGCCAATTTTTTATAACGGCTCTACATTGAAACTAGACGCTATATATGGTGGTCAATTGCAGTTACGAACCCTCGAGGGTACAATAACTACAACAGCATCTGCACTTTCATCTCATGAATGGAGCCATGTTGCAGTTACAAGAGAAGGTAACAATACAACGCTTTATGCAAATGGTATAAGCGCGGCTGGTATGTTCGACCCGGTAAGCGCAGGTATAATAGGGTCAAACGATTCATTTAGAATTGGCTATGAAAATACATCACAAAATCGATTTGTCGGTTGGATGGATGAATTTAGAATTACTGATAATGTTGCAAGGTATAGCGGCGCAACATATACCGAACCTGCATCGTCGTTCTCTGGAGAATCAAGATATGATACAACTGTAGTTACTGGTATTTCGGCTGCTGTAGATGTGCCTGGGTATGCATCAGTTTATACAGTAGTTAACGATAACAGCGCTAATTGGAACACAGCATATACTGGAGTTGGCTCAATTGCGAGATATAGTACGGCAGATTTATTTACTAATGTCTCAACAGATCAATATTATTATAGTATTGGTGCTTTACTTCATTTTGAAGATGGTAACGGTGCTATAACAACAGCGGACGATTCCGCGAATGTACACGAGGTAGTGTTCCATGGCGACGCGCAAATCTCAACAGCGCAATCAAAATATGGATCACTTAGCGCTAGTCTATTGTTAGACGGTACTGGTGATTATATTAGTTTGCCTAACCATGATAGTTTAGATTTAGGTAGCGGCGACTTTACTGTTGAAATGTGGATTCGTCCAAGTACGGTTAGCACCGGTAGAGGTATATGGGGATTAGATTCAGGAGCAGGATCAAACCCGAAAGCATTCCTCCGTATAAATGGTACGTCAGAATTACAATTTAGCTCGCATCATATTGGTGGTTCTAACATTGATATAGTTACCTCTGGTGCTAATATTACAGCAGATCAATGGGCGCACATTGCAGCAGTTAGATCAGGTACAACAGTTAAGATTTATGTTGACGGTGTTGAGAAAGGAACAGGTACACTTACAGACAACATTACTGTAGCAGCTACTACAACAATTGGTTATATCGGCGAAGGGTCATCTTATTTCCATGGCTATATTGACGAGGTTAGAATAACACCTAAAACAGCTAGATACACAAGCGGATTTACACCGCCTACCGAGCAATTCTCAGGCGAATCGAGGTTCAAACAGACAGTAGTTACAAGCATTACTGGCACTGTTACCGATACAAATGCAAACTCAACTTATGAAAGTGTAAGCTCGTTGAGTGCAAATTGGAATACAGAGTCATTAGGATTATCAGTTTCTGATGAAATAACAAATTTATCTGTTGGCACGTCTAAGTTAACCTTTAGAATGCCATATGCTCTCACATTAACAAACATTCGTGCTAATGTTAATACTGCACCGACTGATGCAGCTCTTATTATTGATGTTAATGATGATGGCAGTAGTATTTTATCAAGTAAGTTGGTAATCGACGCAAGCGAAAAGACTAGCACCACTTCTGCGTCAGCAGCTGTTATTTCGCAAGCTGCGTTAGCGGATGATACAGAAATTACGGTTGATATTGATCAAGTTGGTAGTACAACTCCTGGTAAAGGTCTTAAGCTTTGGTTGCTTGGATACAGGACATAATATCATGCTTGGAATTTTTAATTCATATCGACATTCAGTCCCGCCGGCATCAGCAAGTTATTTTGTAACAGTAACGTCTGATTATCCTATACAAGTAGATAAAGAGAACGCAGCATATCGATACATCGAAATCGATAGCACAACTTCAAATGCCTTTACAGTTACTAATGCAGGAAACACTTCAGGTAGTAATACAATAGAGTTATATGTTATTGGTGGTGGTGGTGGCGGTAATACTGCAACCTCTCCTTCGAATGTAGGTACAGGCGGCGGTGGTGGCGCCGGAGGATATTTAATATTATCAGCATTTGATAACGACGGCGACCTTGCGCAATCATATGACGTAACTATTGGAGCTGGAGGAGCAGCCGGTATGGTGTTTCAAACGGCTCAAAATGGCAGTACAACATATTTATATCCAACATCAGGAGCTACACTATCTGCACTTGGTGGTGGCGCCGGCGGCGCATACAGTGCGCGATATGCAAAAGACGGCGGTTCTGGTGGAGGTGGATCATATTCTCCTGCTACAGGCGGTGAAGCAAGTAATACATGTTGCGGTAATGACGGTGGTTCTAATGGCAATACATGGCCATATCATTCAGCCGGTGGTGGTGGCGCAGGTGCTGTAGGTGGCAATGGTGGAAATGGCCTCGGGCCAGGTGGTATAGGTAAGTCTTTCACATGGATGGTATCGAGCGGTATTGGTGAAGATGGTTATCATGCTGGTGGTGGCGGCGGCGGCGTTGCCTATTATCAATATTGGTCAGGTACACATACACCAGGAAAAGGTGGCAAAGGTGGCGGTGGACCAGGTAGCAACGGTCAATCGAAAGATCGTCAAGGAGGCACTACAGGTAGTCTTATCAGGACAGGGTATCCCGGATTGTCAGGAACCGGTGGCGGCGGTGGTGGTGGAGGTAAACCCTACGGGGGCTGGACTGGTTATAGTATGGTTGATGGTGGTAACGGTGGTTCAGGTAAGGTTATTGTAAGATGGAAAGCTGAGAGTTTACCTGACTCATATTTCCCTAATATATCTGCTCATAATGGCGAAACTGTTAATATTGATGGTGATTATAAATGGATACAGTTTACAGGTGATTCTAGTTTTGATGTAATACATTCTGGTAATGAGATGGGAAGTAACACGATTGAATGTTTATTAGTTGGCGGAGGAGCTGGTGGTGGCGGTGGTACTGGCCCGGAAGGTTGGGCATCTGGTGGTGGAGGTGGTGCAGGCGGCCTTATAGCGCTAAGCGGTGCCAATGAACATAGAGTATATCCGGGTACACATACTGTTACGGTTGGTACCGGAGGAGCGGGTGCTAATTATCTAACAAGTAATAGCGTACATAATGGCTCTAACGGTTCGCCGTCTAAAATAAAATGGGTTGATGGTACTGAAACGTCGACGGGAACTTCTGGGGGAGGCGGTTCTATGAACTCGCCTGGTGCAGCTGCAGGTGGGACAGAAACAATAAACTCGCTCGTTAAACTTTTAATTAAAAGCGATAATGAACCTTCAGGGTCAGCCGCTATTAAGGATGCTACGTCATATGAACATGCTATTAATACATCACAAACATCATCATGGCCTAGCGTAAGTCCTAATACTGTATTTCATACTAGCGAGAAAGGAAACCCATTTGACGCCGTCGGTACTTCGATACGGATGAAACCGTCGTATGGGCAGGCAAACGCAAGGACAACACCGGCAATACAAGTTAATCTTTCTGACGATGCTGTACCGCGTACAGATTCATTTTGTATAGAAGGTTGGTGGTTACCTACACGTAACCAAGCTGACAATTACGATATACAAACGCTGTTTGAAATTGGTAGAGGGTCTAATGTAATTCGGTTAATGTATTATTATTGGGGCTGGTGGGCTATGCAATATACTAATAATAGTTATTACTCTCATACATATTATGTTTTTAGCCGGCACTGGAGTTCTCCATGGAAACTGAACGCATGGAATCATATAGCAATGCAGCGAATTACAGATAGCTCCGGTCGATGGTTACGATTTTATGTAAACGGCTTCTCCGATAACAAGTTTGTTGTACCAACAGATATAAATGACAATTTTATACATATTGGTGGATCGATAAATGATTATTCAACTACGCCAACCACAAACAATGGATTAGACGGTTATCTTTACGACTTTAGATATACCAAAGATGCCGTTTATACATGGCCCAATCAGGGTGGTTATCAGTATATTGATGTACCAGACAAGCCTTTCGCGGGTGGATCCACTGGAGGAGGTAGCGGCGGTGGTGCAGGAGGTATGTATGGTGGCTCGCCGGATCTTCCAGGTGATGGCGGCACTTACGGTAATATAGGGGGGTATGGTTTGCACAGGGAACCAACATTCACGACCGCGAATTCGATCGCTTGGGCTGGAGGTGGCGGCGGTGGCGCGGCACTTTCAGGTGCTGATGGATACAATCAATACGGTGGCCGAGGCGGCGCTGGTAAACCAAGTACCATTACAGGGTCGCATACTTATTATGGAGGAGGCGGTGGCGGCGGTGCATGGACCTATT
>Ga0114933_10002364_pt1 | contig 19736 bp, 20 predicted proteins | sample 4SBtaG_FD_89691 | JGI IMG/M metagenome (GOLD analysis project Ga0114933, IMG submission 89691) | Deep subsurface microbial communities from Kolumbo volcano to uncover new lineages of life (NeLLi) - 4SBTROV12_W25 metaG | ecosystem: Environmental > Aquatic > Marine > Volcanic | place: Kolumbo... | reverse complement strand
GTCAACGACGCCACGCCCCCGGCCTGGCAGGAGTGAGGACCGCAGCCCGCTTCAAGTTCTGGGCGGGCTTCTTCCTGCCCCTGATCGCGATCCTGGGCTCGGGGGGTCTCGCCGGGGTGTTGCCCGAGGACGTGCTCTGGCTGTCCGCCGTCCGGAGTGTGCTCCTGACCCTGCCGCGCTGGCTGGTGCTGGCCTGGGTGCCCTGGGGAGCGTGGTGGGCGTGGAAGGACAAGCGCTGGCTGTGCGGGGCATGGGCCCTCGCCTCCCTGCTGGCGGCGGGCATTCCGCCCTGGCTGCCCGGCGACGACGAGGCCCTGCTGCTGGTCGCGGCGAACGTCCAGGCCTACTCCGACGAGGTCAAGCCCCTGGAGGAGGCGCTCGGCAAGCTCGAGGCCGACGTCATCATCACGGTGGAGAAGCGCGGCGCGAAGATCGCTGGCATGAAGCGGGTCGCGGACAACTACGAGCGCGACCTGCCTCGAACGAGCCACGGCTCGGCGGTGTTCTGCAAGAAGGGCCACCTCTGCCGCGCCGAGATCACCGAGGAGTACGGCCGCCTGCCCGGCTGCGGCATGCCCATCGCGCTGGTCCGGGTCAACGCCGCTATGTGCGTTGTCGGGCTGCACGCCCCGCCGCCGGCACCGGTGTGCGCAGCGGGTCTGGTGCCCTACACCGAAGAGGTCGCCAGCCACATCGAGGACGGGCGCATCGCCGAGGACTGGGGCCCATGCCAGGAGTCGGATCCGGTCGTGGTGATGGGCGACCTCAACTACGTCCCGGCCAGCCGGGTGCACCGGCTCCTGCGCGAGCGGGGCCTGAGCGACGAGGCCGCCATCCATGGGATCTGGGCGTCCTCGTGGCCCGCCGGCGGGGGCTGGCCGAACTTCCCCTTCTTCCGCCTCGACCAGGTGCTGGCGGGTGAGGTCGAGGTCAGCGGCATCCGCTTCTTCCGTCTCCCCGACGCGGACCACCGCGCCGTGAGCGCCCGGGTCAGGCCCTGACGAAGGCGGCGATGTCGTCCAGGCCGGCTTCGGCGTAGCAGGCGGCGAGGGGCTCACGGCAGGCGTCCCAGTCACCCCCCTCGACGGCGACGGCGTCCATCAGGTGGGCGGCGCGATCCAGGGGGAGCTCGACCGCCTCGACGAGGCGCCGGTAGGGAGCGCTCGACACGTCGGCCCAGCCCGCCGTCCGGGCGACCCGCTCGAAGGGCCCACCAAAGGTCCACACCGGCTCGGTCAGGGCGACCTTGGCGGCCTCCTCGGCGGCCTGGGCCCGACCGAGCTGGCTGAGCAACCGCATGCGGAAGACCAGCGGCGAGCCCCAGCCAGGGATGGCCGTGGTCGCCCGATCCGCAGTGACCAGCGCAGCCATCTCGTCGCCTCGGTCCAGGTGCGCCGCGGCCAGCTCCTCGTAGAGGTCCGCGTGCCCGCCGACCTTGAGCAGCAGGTAGGCGTTGAGAGGCAGCGCGGAGGCCGCCAGCGCGCCCTCGACATAGAGGTCGCCGCAGGCTCGACCGAGGCCGCCGATGCCCTCGCCCATCGCATCGCGGGTGACCAGCCGACGGTGCAGCCATTGGTCCGTGGAGAGCGAGACCAGGCGCATGTGACGCCCTGCCAGCACCAGCGGCATCGGGTGCCCGGCTGGCGCGGTGGGCCAACGCAGCAGGCCCAACATCTCCTCTTCGCCGCGCGCAATCGGGACCACCAGCGGGTGCAGTCCGGCCCTCGAGGTCGGCTCGACCAGCTCGAGGTCTTCCTCGCCCGCCGCCCAGACCAGCAGCGCGCGCAACCGCTCCGGTGGCTCGGTGCGCGCTACCTCCTCGATGTAGTCGGCATGTCGCATAGCCGCCCCGGTAGCCCAGGCGAGGGCGTGAGACAATGAGCCGTGCCCCTCGAGCCGGACGCAGCCCTGGAGATCCTGTCGCGCCTCCCGCTCGGGCTGGTGGTGGTCGACGACTCCGGTGTGCTCTACGCGAACCCCTACACCGAGCGCCTGCTCGATGTGGCCGCCAGCGCGCTGGTCGGCCTTCGCCTGCCGGTCGACGACGAGACCGTGGACCTGCTGGTCGGCAAGGACAAGCCGCGCATCCTGGCCGCGCGGAGCACGCCCATCCGCTGGGGCGGCGGCCACGCGCGGCTGGTCGTCTTCGAGGACGTGACCACCCGACGCACGCAGACCGAAGCGCTTCAACTGGAGCGCGAGGAGGCGCGGCGCGAGAGCGAGCTGAAGAGCGCGTTTTTGGCCAACATGAGCCACGAGGTCCGGACGCCGCTGAACGGGGTCATCGGCATGGCCGACCTGCTGCTCGACACCGAGCTCGACGACCGCCAGCAGGCCTACGCCGAGATGGTTCGCGACTCCGGCCGGAGCCTCCTGTCGCTGCTCAACGCCATCCTGGACTTCGCCAAGCTCGACGCAGGGCGAATGCAGGTGGAGCGGGTCGGGCTGAACCTCCGCGAGGTCGTGAAGTCGACGCTCCGCCCCTTTGAGCTCGCCGCCCGCGAGCGGGGCCTGCGCTTCCGGGTCCGCGTCGACGAGGCGGTGCCCGTCGGACTGATCGGCGACCCCATCCGCATCGGCCAGGTCCTGACGAACCTGGTCTCGAACGCGCTGAAGTTCACGGAGAGCGGACGCGTCGAGGTCAGCGTGGAGCTGCTCCGCGAGACGGTGGACGGCGTCGTCCTGCGCTTCGAGGTCGAGGACACGGGCATCGGCATCTCGGACACCGCCATGGCCCGCCTGTTCAAGCCCTTCTCCCAGGCCGACGCCTCGACAACGCGGCGGTACGGCGGCACCGGCCTGGGCCTGGCCATCTCCCGCCAGCTGGTCGAGCTGATGGACGGCCGGCTCGAGGCGAGCTCGACGCCCGGTCGAGGCACCCGGTTCTGGTTCGCGCTGCCGATGGGCCGCTCCGACTCACACGGTCCGGGCCCCATCACGCCCTTGCCTGTCGGGCCGCGCGTGCTGGTCGCCGAGGACAACCCGGTCAACCAGGTGGTGCTCGGGCGACTGGTCGAGCGCCTCGGCTGCACGGTGGCCTACGCCCAGAACGGCGCCGAAGCGGTGAAGGCCCTGGAGCGGGGTGAGTTCGACCTGATCCTGATGGACTGCCAGATGCCGGAGATGGACGGCTACGAGGCGGCGCGCCAGATACGGGCTGCCGGGATCGACCTCCCGATCATCGCGGTCACTGCGAGCAGCGTGACCGAGCAGCGCAAGACCGCGATCGAGAGCGGCATGGACGACATCCTCGGCAAGCCCATCGACCCAGCGGCCCTTCGCGAGGCCCTCGTCCGAGTCCTCCGGTCGCGGTAGGTTGAGGCCATGTGGTTCCTGCTGGCCTGCTTCGGCTCCGACGACGACGGCCCCACCGGCGACTCGTCGGGGACGGACGACTCCTCCGTCGAGCACGACATCGTCTACCCCGACAGCGAGAAGATCCTCTTCTACGACGGGCACGGAGGCGAGCCGGGCGAGTCGAGCGGCCGCGGCAGCACCGACGACATCGAAGCCTGGATCGAAGAGACCTACGGCTTCGGCGTCGAGGCCCGCGACAACCTGGGCGAGCCCGCCAAGTTCCGCGCGGTGTTCCTCATGGATCCAGGCGCCCGCGAGCCCTACTCGTGGCAGGAGGACGACGTCGCGCTCCTGACCGAGGCCATGGAGGTCGGCACGCGCATCATCCTGGTCACCGATGTGGGCAACTGCGCCGGCGATACGACCAACCCCCTGCTCGAGAGCCTCGGCGCCAACGCCCGGCTGGTCGGGGACAACTCGAACACCACCGAGATCATCGAGGCCACCCAGGGCAGCCAGATCACTGACGGAGTCGGCGACGTCTACCTGCAGGAGCCCTGCATCGTCGAGGTCAACGGCTCCGATCCACTCTTCACCTCGGGCCGATACACCTACGGCACCGCCGAGCGCCCGGGCTGGGGCGGCGACGTGGTCGTCATCGGCGACTACAGCTTCCTCGACGACACAGGCAAGTACGACAACGGGGACAACCTGGCGCTGATCGGACAGCTGGTCGAGGTCGACCCAGCCTACTGAAGGTCCTCGGGGAGGACCAGGGGCACACCGAGACGCCCGGCGGCCCCCTGGGCGAAGTTGCGGAGCCAGGCGGTGTCGTCGGCGAGCCTGGCCTCGTCGTACTTCGGATCCCGGAGCACACCGCGATCGGTCTTCGCGGCCAGGCCGACGGGCCCGTCCTTGGTGTCCGCGATCAGGCGGATCGTGTCCCAGATCTCGCTCAGGTCGAGCTCGAGCGCGTTGAGTCGATGCCTCGGAACGCTGCGTGTCCCACTGGCTCCGCGCACTTCGAGCCCGGAGGAGCGGGCGCCGACCCGGAGCTTGCCCTCGGCCCACATCTTCAGGCTGTCGCCTTGCTCGATCCAGACCCACGTGGCCGCTTCGCCGGGCTTGGCGTCGCAGGTGCCGAGCGTAGCCCCGAGCAGGATCTTGCGCAGCTGGGCGGTCGCGCCCTCTTCGACATGACGGTCGTCGAGCAGCTTCAGCCCATAGCCGACGATGGACCACGCAATCACCCGCTCTGCGCCGTCCTTGGCGCTCCCTGCGGGGGTCAACACGATGGGGCCGGCGCTCCTGAGCCGCGCCCGCTGTGCAAACTGCACTGCGTTCAGCGTTTCGATCAAGTTCACTCCTCCGGGGGAGCTGGAATCCTCGTAAAGGTGATCTTGCCATCCGGCGCCTCATCGTCCTGGACACAGTCCACGGAGATGGTGTCTCCGGGCCCGTAGCCACCGCCGACGATGGCCTTGCTCATCGGGTTGAGCAGGAAGTTCTGGATGGCGCGCTTCAAGGGGCGCGCGCCATAGGCCGGGTCGAAGCCGGCATCCGAGAGGGCCTCGGCCGCGGCCTCGGTCACCTCGATGCCGAGCTCTCGATCGGCGAGCAGGCGGCTGACGCGCTTGAGCTGGATCCAGAAGATCTTTCCCACGTGCTCGCGACGCAGCGCCTCGAAGACCACCACGTCGTCGATGCGGTTCAGGAACTCGGGGCGGAACTGGCCCTGGAGCTCCTTCATCACCATCGCCTTGGCCTGGTCGTAGTCCTCCTGGTGCTCGAAGAGGTACCGACTGCCGACGTTGCTGGTCATGATCAAGACGACGTTCTTGAAGTCGACGGTGCGCCCCTTGGAGTCCGTGAGTCGACCGTCGTCGAGGACCTGGAGCAGGGTGTTGAACACGTCCGCGTGGGCCTTCTCGACCTCGTCGAGGAGCACCACGCTGTACGGACGACGTCGCACCGCTTCGGTCAGCTGGCCGCCCTCGTCGTAGCCGACGTAGCCGGGAGGGGCGCCGATCAGCCGCGCCACCGAGTGTTTCTCCATGTACTCGGACATGTCGATGCGAACCATGGCCGACTCGTCGTCGAAGAGGAACTCGGCGAGCGCCCGAGCCAGCTCGGTCTTTCCGACGCCGGTCGGGCCGAGGAACATGAAGCTGCCGATGGGCCGATCGGGGTCCTGCAGGCCGGCGCGAGCACGGCGGACCGCGTCGCTGACCGCCACGATCGCTTCGTGCTGGCCGATCACCCGATTGTGCAGGTTGTCCTCCATGCGGAGGAGCTTCTCCTGCTCGGACTGCTGCAGCTTGGTGACCGGCACGCCGGTCCACTTGCTGACGACGTAGGCGATGTCGTCGTCGGTGACGTGCTCGCGCAGCACCGCGCCGTCCTTCTGCAGCTCGCGCAGGAGCTCCCGGGCCTTCTCGATGTCGGCCTCGGCCTGGGGGATCTCGCCGTACTGGAGCTTGCCGGCGGTCTCGAAGTCGCCGCCGCGGGTGGCGGAGTCGAGGCGGTGCTGGAGCTGCTCGAGCTTCTCCCGCGACTCGGTGATGCGCTCCATCTGCTCGCGCTCGGCCTGCCACTTGCTGCGCGAAGCCTTGGCCTCCTCCTCGAGGTTGGCGATCTCCTCGCGCAGCTTCTGGGCCCGCTCCTTGGCGGCCTTGTCCTTCTCGCGGGAGAGCGCGGCGAGCTCGATCTTCCGGCCGGCGACCGTGCGCTGCAGGATGTCGATCTCCTGCGGCACCGACTCGATCTCCATCTTCAGGCGCGAGGCGGCCTCGTCGACCAGGTCGATGGCCTTGTCCGGGAGCTGCCGGTCGCTGATGTAGCGGGCGGACATGGTGGCGGCGGCCAGGATCGCGTCGTCGGTGATCTTGATGCCGTGGTGGACCTCGTAGCGGTCCTTGATGCCGCGCAGGATCTGGATGGTCGCGTCGACCGTGGGCTCCTCGATGAGCACGGGCTGGAAGCGGCGCTCCAGGGCTTTGTCCTTCTCGAGGTGCTTGCGGTACTCGTCCAGGGTGGTGGCGCCGATGCAGCGCAGCTCGCCGCGCGCGAGGGCGGGCTTGAGCATGTTCGCCGCGTCCATGCCGCCGGCGCCCTTGCCCGCGCCGACCATCATGTGGAGCTCGTCGATGAAGAGGATGACCATGCCGTCGCTGGCCTCGATCTCGGCCAGCACGGTCTTCAGCCGCTCCTCGAACTCCCCCTGGAACTTCGCTCCGGCGACCAGCGCCGCGAGGTCCAGGGACAGCACCTTCTTGTCCTTCAGGGACTCCGGCACGTCATCCTTGGAGATGCGCTGGGCGATGCCCTCGACGATGGCGGTCTTGCCGACGCCGGGCTCGCCGATCAGCACCGGGTTGTTCTTGGTCCGGCGCGACAGGACCTGGAGCGCGCGGCGGATCTCCTCGTCGCGCCCGATGATCGGGTCGATCTTGCCGTCGGCGGCGTCCTGGGTGAGGTCGCGGGTGTACTTCTCCAGCGCCTCGTAGTTGCTCTCGGCCTCGCGCCCGTCCACGCTCTGGCCGCCGCGCATGGCCTCGATCGCGCTGACGAGGCGGTCCTCGGTCAGGCCGTGGTCGCGCAGCAGCTGGCGGGTCTTGCTCTTGGACTTCTCCAGCCCCAGGAGCAGCATCTCGCTTGCGACGTGCGTGTCCTTGTACCGACGCGAGGTCTTCTCCGCGTGGTCCAAGGCAGCCTGCAGCTCCCGGGACATGCCGGCCTTGGCGCCGCCGGAGACCTTGGAGATCTGATCGACGATCTGGGCGGCGCCCTGCTGGAGCTGGCGCGGATCGGTGCCGACGCGCGCGACGATGTTGGGCACCACGCCCTTGTCCTGGTCCAGGAGCGCCATGAGCAGGTGCGCGGGGCGGATCTCCGGGTTGCCGAGGCGGCCGGCGATGCGCTGCGCTTCGGCGATGGCTTCCACGGCCTTGACCGTGAACTTCTCGTAGGCCACGGGGCCTCCAATGCGAATGACGGATGGTACCTGTGCACGGCGCGCCGATCGTCAGCAGCGGAGGCCCGGAGCGGGTAGCCTCGGTCCATGACGCTCCTGCTGATCGGCACAGCGCTCGCGGGTCTCGGGGACGAGAACCCCTGGCAGCTGACCTGCGCCGCGAAGTCCGTCGAGCAGTACGAGCAGGGCTACGTGGACGGGCGGCGGGACGCCGAGGCACGCAGCGTGCTCAAGCCCGCCGTGCTGGGTGGCGCCGCGGGCCTGGTCATCGGCGGCACGGCCACCTTCAGCTGCGGCGCTTGTGGGGCGCCGCTGGCGATCGCGGGCTGCATCGTCCCCCCGGTGGCAGCCAACAGCAACGCGCCGATCCCGGAGCCCGGGCCTTGGGAGTCCCAGGAGCTCGACTACCGCGAGGGCTACCTCTACGGCTACCAGGAGATCGGCAAGCGTCGGACGACCCGGGCGGCGCTGCTCGGTGGCATCGCCGGGACCACCGTGGGAGTTGCCGGCGCCTACGCGGTGCTCAAGGTCATTCAGGTCGCCTTCTTCCCGGACGAGGATCTGCCGCTGTAAAGAACCGGGCGGTGAAGGCGTTGTCGGACCCACGACACAGGAGAGTCCGTCCATGCTGCTCCACCTCCTCCTCGGCGCCTTCGCCATGCCGGAGACCTTCCAGGTCGACCGGGTCTGGCAGGGCCGCATCGAGATCGACCAGTCCACGTGCATGTCCGGCGACGTGACGCTCCTGCTCGAAGAGCCGGCCGAGGACGGCACGGTGCGCGGCAACTACCTCTACGAGTCGGACCGCAAGACCGGCGGCGCGACCTACCGCGCCAACTACGTCGTCGAGGGCGAGTGGGACGGCGACACGCTCACGATGAAGCAGGTCGGACTCGAGGTCGTACACGACTCCGCGACCACCACCTGGCGAAGCGGCCACTTCGACCTGACCGTCCGCGGCGACGCGCTCTACGGCCGCTGGACCAGCTTCGACTCGCCCTGTGCAGGCAGCCTCGACCTGGTCGAGCAGTAAGGACAAGGCGACAGGCGACAGGCGACAGGCGACCTGCAGGGGTCCCCCTATGGGCAATCAGAGCTCGAGGAACTCGTAGGCGCGGACCTTGATCGTGCCCTTGAGGATCTCGGTGCGGCAGCCCAGGCGCAGGTCCTCGGAGTGTCCGTTCTCCTTGAGCGTCTCGCGCTCGCGCTCGTCCTGGGGCGCCAGGTTCTCCGCGCCCTCGAGGACCTCGATCCGGCAGGTCGCGCAGGAGCTGTCGTTGCAACCCGAGCCGATCGGCTTCTTCATGTTCCCGCTGATGAACAGCGGCGTGTCGCCCGCTCCGCCGTCGTAGGTCTGCTCGTTGCCGTCCCCATCGACCAGGATCAGCGTGACCTTCTCGCGGGGCGGCGGGGGTGCCGTGTCGCGCGACTTCTCACCCGGCTCGAGCCCCAACAGGCGCTTGAGGCGTTCGCGGATCTTGAACGGGGTCATGCGGGCTCCTTGATGCCGCCGAAGTGTAGCGGCTTGTCAATCGCGTCCCGCCGTGCCAGTAATGCGCGATGACACCCGCGCTGCTGCTGCTGGCGATCGCCGAGTCACACGCCCAGGATGCCGGCGATGTGTTCGTGTCCCTGCCCAAGGACCAGGTCGGCGAGATCTTCGTGGACGGGCAGCCCACCGGAAAGACCGCGCCTGGAACGGTGCAGGTCCCGGCGGGCAGCCACATGATCCAGGTCAAGGGCGACTGCCTGTCCGACACCCGGAGCGCGGACGTGACCGCGAACCAGGTGACCCGGCTGGACATGGAGCTCAAGCCGCTCGGCGGCTTCGCCCAGATCAACGCCTCGCCAGCCGGCGCCACCGTGCGTCTGGATGGGGCGCTGATCGAGGTCCCGGCCGCGATCGAGCTGTCCTGCGGGCGCCACGTCTTGAAGACCTCGGCCGAGCGCTACCTGACCGATGAGCGCGAGCTGATCGTCGAGATGGGCGGTGCCTACAACATCAACGTCGAGCTCGGGATGGAGGGCTTCGGCTCGCTGAGCGTCGTCGTGAACCCGGTCGACGCCAAGGTCTTCCTGGACGGCTCCGAGGTCGCCACCGGCCCCACCACGATCCCCGAGGTCCCGAAGGGCAACCACCTCGTCGGAGCGACCGCCGATGACCTCGCCCCGCGCGAGGAGACGGTCATGGTCGAAGAGGGCAAGACCGCCCGAGTCGAGCTCGACCTGACCATCCCCGCGGGCACCGAGCCCGATCCGGTCACGGTCGAGGTCGCAGACCCGACCGAGCCAAAGGAGCCCCGGGAGCCTCGGGACGTGAACATCGGCAAGATCGCCGGGACCGGCGCGCTGGTCGCGGTCGGGGTCGGCGCGCTCGGCGCAGGAACGGCCATCCGCCTGCAGGGCCTGGAGTTCCACGAGCAGTACTCGGGCCTCGACGGCGACGGCGACGGCTGGATCGACCCCGAGAACGAGGCCGAGGCCAATCGCCTCTGGGATCAGGAGATCCAGCCCCGGAAGGTCCAGTCGACCGCGCTCTTCGCGGTGGGCGGCATCGCGATCGCCGGCGGCGCCGGAGTCTTCGTGCTGCTCGAGGAAGACGGCGGCATGGTCGGTGTGACCGGCCGCTTCTGAGCCGTGGACATCATCCGGGACCCGGGCATCCTCGCCGGGTACCTCTCCGACGCCAGCAACACCCACGGCACCGCCGACGCCCTGGTTCGACCTCGCAGTACCGCCGAGGTCTCGGAGGTGCTGAGGCACTGCCAGGCCGAGGGCATCCCCGTCACGGTCACCGCCCAGCGGACCTCGACCACTGGGGGGCCCGTCCCCGACGGGGGCTGGCTTCTCTCGATGGAAGCGATGGACCGGGTGCTCGAGATCGGCCCGGACTTCGCCATCGCCGAGGGCGGCGTGATGCTGGGCGCGCTCCAGGATCAGCTCGAGGAGCAGGGGCGGCTGTATCCGCCCGATCCGACCAGCCGGCAGGAGTGCACGCTGGGCGGCTCCATCGCCTGCAACGCCTCGGGCGCGCGGACCTTTGTCTACGGGCCGACCCGCGACTGGGTGGACTCGGTCGAGGCCGTGCTGGCCGACGGCACCGTGGTGCAGGCGGATCGCGACACCCCCATCCCCGCGGACTGGCCGCGCCCGACCTGGGTCGAGCCGCAGGTGAAGACCGCGGTCGCCTACACCCCCGCGGACAACCTGCTCGACCTCCTCATCGGCAGCGAGGGCACCCTCGCCGTCATCACTTCGGCCAGGATCCGCCTGACCGAACGCCCCGACGCCGTCTTCTCGGTGCTGGCCTTCTACTCGAGCATCGACGAGGCCCTCGACCTGGTCGAGGCTGCTCGGCCGAGGACCCGCGTCCGTCCCCGGTGCATCGAGTGGTACGACCGCTACAGCCTGGACTTCGTGAGAGCACGCGTGCCGGACGTGCCCGAAGCGGCGGTGGCGGCGGTGTGGTGCGAACAGGAGGTCGAGGACCTCGACGCGGAGATGGAGGCCTGGTTCGAGCTGCTCGAGGAGACCGGTGCGCTGGTCGACGACACGCTCTTCGCCGATGACGACAAGGGACTGCAGAAGCTCCGGGCGGTGCGTCATGCCGTTCCAGCCGGGGTGAACGAACAGGTCGTGGCCAACGGCATGCCCAAGGTCGGCACGGACTTCGCGGTCCCGGATGCCGGCTTGAGGGCGATGATGGCCGCGTACGAGGCGGTGACGCTGCCCCACGTGCTCTTCGGCCACGTCGGCGACAACCACCTGCACCTGAACCTGCTGCCGCGGACGCCCTCCGAGCTCGACGAAGCGTGGGCCGTCTGGCGCTCGCTGTATGAACAAGCGCTGTCCCTCGGGGGCACCTTGTCCGCAGAGCACGGCGTCGGAAAGTTGAAGCGGAAGTACCTGGAGCAGATGGTCGGAGGCCCGGCGCTCGACTCATTCAAGGCACTGAAATTGCACGTCGATCCGGCATGGATCCTGGGCCGCAAGACCCTGCTGGATCCAGACGTGTAAGGATGCACCGACCTCGGCCGTTTCCATGGCGGAGGTCCGATGAGGACGCTGAGACTTGCAGCCTTCCGCCCAAGCGGATCGAGGACTGGCTCCGCTCGATGTCGAGCGCGAGGTGGTGCTTCGTCTCAAGGACGGCGACCGCATGGCTCTGGCGCAGCTCTACGAGTGGTACGGGGACCGCCTCTTTCGGCAGACCATCCTGCCGAGGCTCCCGATCACGGACCTGGCCGAGGACGTCCTGAGGGACACCTTCCGGCTCACCATCGAGCGCATCCACCAGTACAACCCCCAGGACCGCAGCATCTTCTTCTGGATGCGGCGGATCGCCATCAACCGAGCCATCGACGTCCACCGCGCGCACCAGCGCCGGGAGCGCCTCCAGGAACAGGTCGAGCAGAACGTCGACCGCACCATGGGCGTGCCCCCGCCGTCGCCGGACCGCGGCCAGGAAGTCGAGGAGACCCGTGAACTCGTCGAGGAGGCTCTCGAGCTGATCAACCCCCGCTACGCCACCGCCCTTCGGCTGCGGCTTCTCGAGGACAAGGACCGCGAGGAGTGCGCTGAGATCATGGGCGTGACCGTCGGGAACTTCGACGTCATCCTTCACCGAGCAACCAAGGCCTTTCGAGGCAAGTACCCCCCACGATGACCCCCGAAAAGCAAGCATCGCTGCTGGCCGAGTGGCTCCAGAAGCCGCCCGGGACGCCTCCGCCCGAGGGACTCGATCCCGAGTCGGTCGAGGCCGTCTACGCCATGCGCCCGGAGCTCGCTCCGGCGCCGAAGGTGTCGCTCGACGACATCCTGGCCGGCGTCACGGAGGGTCCTTTCGCTCGCACCGCCGAGGTCCCGATCTCCGAGACCGACGCCGAGGTCGTGGTCCAGGCCGCCGACTCGGAGGGTCGAGGCGAGGTCCTGGACCTGGGCGCCGCGCGCCGTCGTCGCCAGCGCATCTGGGGCGGAGTGGGCGTGGTCGCTGCGGCAGCGCTCGTGCTGTTCACGGTCTTTCCCGAGGGCGATGAGTTCAACGAGCTCGCCACCGAGGATCTCCCCACCGAGGTCGCCGAGGCCCCCGTTGCAGAGGACCCGAAGTCCGCCTTCGAGGCCGCGCCTGCACAGCCCGCGCCGCCCGCCGAGGCCGTCGCCCTGGACCAGCCCGCGAAGACGCGCGCCGAGAGCCGGGAGCGCTCGGTCATCGACAGCCTGACGAGCGGTCGCTACGACGTGGTCGACCTCGAGGAGCCGGAGGCAGCCGCCGAGCTCAAGGCGAGCGAGGGCGGCGCCAGCTACGGCGAGGCCCTCGACGAGTGGGACGCGGACGCCCTGGAAGAGGCCGAGGAGCAGGTCCAGTCGCTCGGCTACTTGAGTGACGATGACTTCGCCCAGAACGCCGCCGCCGACTACGGCGACTACGCGGCCGAGGAAGACGCCGGCAGCGGCGGGGGCCTGTTCGACCGCAAGAAGGAGTCGCGACCCACGCGGAGCAGTTCGTCGTCAACGGCCACCTCGGGCATGGACTACGACGCCCCGGCCGGTGAGCCCGAGCCGATCCCCAGCGACCTCGACGCGCTCCGAGCCGCCGCGGTGCCCGGGGACTACAGCGCCAGCTGGTACCTGAAGGCGCTGGACGACGCGGAGCTCGATCGCTTCGACAAGGCCGTCGCGACCGGCGACTACGCCGCGCTCATCGGCGACAGCAACGCCCTGATCGGCCAGGACATGGCCTTCCGCGCCGCCCAGCAGGCGCTCTCCGGCGGGGACGCGGGCACGGCCATCGCCTATGCCCGCAAGGGACAGGGGCGCTCCTCGGCCAACACGGCCTTCCGGGCGAACCTCTACTACATCGAGGGCCTGGCGTTGGAGCGGCGCGGCGACACGGAGGGTGCCAAGCGCGCCTACACGACCGCCGCGAACCTGAACCGGGCGCGCTGATCAGTGACCGGCTGAGTCGCCCCAGAGCTCCTTCAGGCGCCGATCACGGCCGCAGCCCTGGCGGTAGCGGGAGTAGTGGCTCGGGTTCTTCAGGTAGAAGTCCTGGTGGTAGTCCTCGGCCACCCAGAAGGTCGCCTTGGGCAGGACCTCGGTCACCACGGTGGCGTCGAGCGCTTCGGCGACGGCCTTCTTGCTGGCCTCGGCCTCTTCGATCTCGGCCTTCTCCGAGGTGAAGATGCCCGTACGATACTGGTCGCCCTTGTCACAGAACTGGCCGTTGGACTGTGTCGGATCGACGTTGTGCCAGAAGACCTTCAAGAGCGCGTCGTAGCTGACCTCGGCGGGGTCGTAGACCACCCGCAGCGCCTCGTAGTGACTGGTCTTGTGGTAGCCGACCTGCTCATAGGTCGGGTTCAGCTCCTTGCCGCCGGTGTAGCCGGAAGTGGTGGAGATCACTCCGTCGACGAGGTCGAAGGGCTTCTCCATGCACCAGAAGCAACCCCCGGCGAAGATGGCCTCGGCCTGACCTGCTTCGAGCGGCGGCGCGGCCTGGGTTCCGGCGGCGGCCGTCTGGGGTTCGCAAGCGAGGGCGAAGATCAATCCGAGCATCTGTTCTCCTTTCGCTGAGCCGGTATGCCCCGGATCACTGGCCGGTGACGGCGAGACAAGAAGTGACGAACTCGAGGTGTCCCAGCAGCTCGTCGAAGCGATCGGCCGGGTAGCCCTCGCAGATCACATACAGACCGTGGGGCGCGAGCATGCTTCGCGGGTGGGCGTGGAGCAGCGCCAACAGCGGCTCGACGAGGGCCGGATCGCCCAGGCGGCGCCTGGCTTCTTCGGGCTCGGACGAAGCGACACCGAGGGTCATGCCGAAGACCGGGTACTCGAGCACGACGTTCCCCGCACCCCACCGCTTGTGCCGGATCTCGAGGTCGCCGAAGGGCCGACCGGTCGACACATGTGTGAGCAGGTGCGTTCCCTCGCGGGGGACCACCACCCCGGAGTGCACGCGGAAGGCGCCGAGGCGCTCGACGAGCCGAAGCACCTCCGGTCCCTCCGAGGTCGACGTGAAGCGCGTGTACTTCACGTGCACCCGCGGGATCGCGGCGAAGAGCTCGCGAAGCTCCTCGTCGAGCACGTGGGCGAAGAAGTCCGGGTGCGCGACGAGGTTCCGACCCCCGATGTCCCGCGCGACCCGCCCCCCGGTCAGCGCGAGGCCGTGCCCGGTCTCGACCCAGAAGGGAAAGTGCGGCAGCTCAGTCTTCGTAGAACCAGGCCTCGGTGCCTTCGTACTCGAAGGTGATGGTGATGGCGTCGCACTCCCCGTCCCCGTCGAGGTCCATGTCCGCGGCATAGGGCAGGAGCCCGGCGAGGAGCTCGCCGACATCGCCGATGTCCGGGAGCGAGGTGATGACCTCGAAGTCCGAGAGCGGCACGGCCCCGCCGAAGTAACCCCAGACCCGGCCGTCCTCGTCCACCTGCTGGTACAGGCTCACGTCCTGGGTGTGGAACGTGACGAAGACGTCGAGCACCTGGACCGGGAGGTCGTAGGAGAAGCCGCTCGCCACGAAGGCGCCGTCCCGCAGGACGACCCCGGACACGAGGCCCGGCTCGACCTCCGCGCTTCGGTGGAAGGTCTGGGCGTCGAGCAGCTCGCCGTCTGTGCCGATGAGCGGGACGCCCTCGGCGCGGTAGAGGCCGAAGTCGGCGCACTCGTCGTCTTCGAGCGACTCGACGCGCGTGAGCTCGGACATCACCAGCAGCTCGCCGGACTTGATGCTGTCCTCGATCAAGCCGCTCACCGCGACCGCCTGGGTCGCCTCGAGCGTGGGCAGGAGCCCCGAGAAGGCCGAGTCGATGCCTGGGTTCCCGTCGGGGTCCGAGATGTCCGCGAGCCCGCAGCCCTCGGAGTCGCCGTTCGAGGTCACGTGGCCGTCGATGTCGAAGCCCAACCCCTGGCCGGTCGCCTCGTCGCGTCGAGCGAAGTCCAGGGAAGTGACGACCCAGCTCTCGGCGTCCTCGACCCGACCGCAGGTGTCGTCCGAGCAGGGCTCCGCACAGGCCAGCAGAAGCAGCATCACAGCTCGATGTCTCCCAGGCCGTCCGTGACCTCGTTGTCGCCGGCGCCCCAGCTGGCCTGGTTCACGCCCATCGCGCGGATCAGCGAGAGCGAGACGCGGTTCACGTTCTCCTGGGTGTAGCTGCGCACGTGCTGTCCCTGGACGATCTTGCCGCAAGCCCCGCCCGCCAGGACCAGCGGGATCTCGTCGAGGCTGTGGGTGCGGCCCTCGCTGACCTCTGAGCAAGCCATGACCAGGCAGCTGTCGAGCAGCGTGCCGTCGCCCTCGGGGATCGCCCGCAGCTCCTCGAGGAAATACGCCAGCTCGGTCATGTTGTAGGTGGTGATCGCGTCGACCTGGGGCTGATCGTCCGGTTCGTGATGGGTCAGGTTGTGGTGCCCGTCGTCCGCGTCGGGCCACAGCTCGTTCGAGAGCGGGTTCGACAGCGTGTAGGAGAAGACCCTCGTCTGGTCGCAGGCCAGGGCCATGGCCAACAGCCGACTCATGGCCCGGTTGACCTCGGCGATCTGGGGGCGCCCGTCGATCTCCGGGTACTCGACCTCCGGGGCCTCGGCGCGACTGCAGGCTTCGAGCTCCGGTGGGTCTTCCTGCAGCTTCGCCAGGCGCGTTTCGAGGTCGCGCACGCCGTCGAGGTGCTGCTCCAGCCGGATCCGGTCGCTGTAGCCCAGCTCGCCGTGCAGGCTGTCGAGGTCCCCCATCACGGCGTCCAGCGCCGAGCGTCGATAGCCCAGGCTGGGGTCGACCAGGCCGCCCTCGCCCGGCTCGCGGAAGGTGTCCCCGAAGAGCCGCTCGTAGAGGGCGAAGGGGTTCATCTCGGCCGGGTTGTTCGCGTTCGGGCCGCTGTAGCTGAAGCTCGTCGTCGTGGTGATGCCGACCTCGAGCGAGCGGTAGAGCGTTGCGTCGCCTACTTCCGCGGCGATGACCTGGTCGATGCTCGGGCCGAAGACGGTCCAGGCGTCCTCGGGGCCGTCCTCGGGCTGCCCGGTCAAGAGCCCGCAGGCCCCCGAGTAGTGCGGGATCAGGTTCGGCACCTTGATCGAGAAGCCGCTGACGACGGTGATCTCGTCCTTCACGGCAGCGAGCGGTGCCAGCTCCTCGCTGAGCGACCAGTCCGCGCCCTCGCCGGTCGGGGTCCACTTGTCGGGGCGGTTGCCGTTGCCCCAGAACCACACGCCGAAGCGCTGGGGGAAGGCGCCACAGTCCGCATGGGCGAAGCGAGGCAGGCCCAGCGTGACCAGGCCTCCTCCGGCCAGCATCCCGCGCAGGAAGCGGCGTCTACTCGACATCGAAGGCCCCCGCGTTCCGGAAGCCCGGACTCATCACAGTCGAAAGCATCAGGTCAGGCACGGCGTAGCCCGAGATCTCGAACTCGACGGCCAGCCAGTCCTCCAGGTCCTCTTCGCCCTCGCCGGACGGGCGGCCGACCGCGTAGTCATAGAGCCGGGTGGTGAAGCAAGGGCCCAGGTCCGGATGGTTGCGGACCGTCGCGGCCATCTCCCACGGGGTCTCCCACGCAGCCCCGTCGAGGTCCCCGGAGGCGTCGATGGTCTCGCCGTTTTCGGTGTCCCGCCAGCGGCCGATGCCGTCGAAGTTCTCCAGACCCAAGCCGATGGGATCGAGCAGGGAGTGACAAGACGCGCAGGCCGGATCCTCCAGGTGAATAGCGATACGATCTCGCATGGTTGGCGAGCTATTGTCGGCCTCGGGGATGGTCGTGTCCACGTCGCCTGGGGGCGGCGGAATCGTGTGACACAGCACCGTCGTCCGCAGGAACTTGCCGCGCAGGGTCGGACTGGATCCGGTCGCGTGGCTGTACTGGGCGAGCACGCTGGCGTGACCGAGGAGGCCGCGCCGTCCGTCCGAGCGCTCGAACCACACCTCGCCGTGTCCCTCCTCGCTCGGAGCGCCCACTCGATACAGACTCGCGAGCCGACGGTCCACGTAGGAGCGCTCGGACGTGAACAGGTCGCGGAAGTCGCCGCCCTCGTGCAAGAGCAGGTTCTCGACCAGCAACAGGGTCTCTTCCCGGGCGGCCGGACCCAGGTCCGCGCTGGCGTGGGTGAAGACCAGCGGGTCCTTGTCCAGGTCGTCGAGGGCGTAGAGCGTGTAGAGCTCAGTGAAGAGGTTGCGCACCCCGTCGACCGCGCGCTCGTCTTCCATGAGCCGACGCGCCTGCTCCTCCAGCCCCGCGTCCGTGGAGAGCTCGCCCGCCTCGGCCGCGTCGAGCAACTCCTCGTCGGGGGTGGTGTTCCAGACGAAGAAGGACAACCGTGTCGCAAGCTCGAAGTCCGAGAGCGGTCCGCCCTGGTCCGAGCTCCCGTGCTCCTTCCGGTAGAGGAAGTGCGGCGACTGCAGCATCGCCGCGGTGCCGTAGACCAGAGATGTCTCGAAGTCTCCGGAGTCGTCAGCGATCCAGTCGATGACCTCGGCCAGCGTGGAGACCTCGTCCTCGGTCAGGGGTCGACGCCAGGCTCGGCGTCCGAAGTCGGCCACGAAGTCGTCGACGCACGCGGTCGAGTCACAGTCCGTGAGAGTGCCCTGCTCGACGGCCTGCTCGGCCAGCGAGATGGCCGCGGACTCGTAGCGCTCGACGCCCCAGGAGCTCACCGAGGCGACGCCGGCGCCGACGCTCAGCAAGCCCTCGACCTGGATGTCGGGCTCGAGGCTGGTCGGGAGCAGCACGTCGGGACCGAGCAGGTCGACGATGGCGTTGTGGTACTGGCTGGTCGTCAGCCGCCGCAGCGTCGGGGCGGCCGGAGTCACCTCGGGCACCGGCCCGTTGGTCAGCGTCGGACCGGCGTCCGTGGGCGCGTCCTTGCAGGCCAGGAGCAGAAGCAGCACGGCCGCAGCCTAATGGCTCCCCTGGCGGTGCGTGTCAGTTGTTCGTGCCCACCAGGTAGAGATCCGCCGACCGGGCCTCGGCAGGATGAAAGTCGGCGCGATCCCAGATCAGGTGGCCAGGGGCCAGGTCCGGGGGCGCCTCGAACCACACGCGGAGCCGGACCGCCTCGCCCGGCTCCAGCTCGAGCCCGAGCGCGCTCTCGACGCCGAAGACGCTCTCCGGCAGCTCTTCACGCGCAATCCGCAAGGCCGAGTGGCCCGTGTTGGACAGCGTGACCTGCTGCTCGCCCGTTCCGTCGAACTCGAGGGCCTCGGGCTCGATGACCAGCTTCGCCGGGCAGTCCGGGTAGTCCTCGAAACAGTCGACATCACAGCTGTCCTCGACGACATGGGTCTCTTCGCGCCAGCGCGTGACCGTGCAGTCCTCGTCGACGACGACGATGAGGATCGAGCCGAGGTCCTGGTCCATGAAGAAGCTGGGTTCGCAGGTCGCGATCGCGGCTTCGATGCACTCGAGGCCGCCGTCCTGAAGGCAGTCGACGTCTTCGCTGCAGTCGGCGTACTCCTGGCGCCGCCACTTCGCGTGACGGTTCGCTTGATCGATCGCCGATCCGCATGCAAGCAGGAGAACCATGGGCCGAAGCGTGCCACCGTGTCAGGCTGGCCGCATGTGGCTTCTGCTCGCATGCCCTCCCCCCGCCGCCCTCGAGGAACCCGGCGGGTGCTGCGCCTACACCTGCAGCGACGGCTACGTCTTCGAGATGGGCGCGCAGCCCCAGAACGCCTGCGATCTCGAGGCCGAGATGGTCTGCGTCGAGGAGCGCGAGGTCGAGGTCGTCGAGGTCCGCTGGGACCCCCGCTGCACGGCTAGGACTGAGGAGCCGTGAGCTGGGCGTCGAGGTTGGTGACGGCCTCGTCGAGCAGCTTGGGCATCATCTTGCGCATCATCCGGGACTTCATCGAGTTGACCTCGAAGTACTGGTCCCAGACGAGGTCGGTGCCGCCGGCGCCGTCGCTCTGGACGGTCACGTAGCCGAGGTGGTTGTCGACCGGGCCGTCGACGACCGTGTAGCCGATGCCCTGGCCCTCCGAGTACCAGACGATCTTCTCGTTGAGCGGCTTGCCGTTGAAGGTGCAGACCCGCTCGCAGCCGACGCCGTTGTCGGTCGTCGCCTGGCTGTTGTCGACCTCGACGTGACTGACCTTGGGCATCCAGGAGCTCATGCCCTCGTAGTCTGCGAGCGCTGCGAAGACCTCGTCCGGAGGCGCAGCGAGGTGACCCTCGTAGGAGAGCTGCTTGGGAGCCTGGGTGTAGTCGGTCGCGGCGAAGTCGCCGGCGAGGGCGGCAGAGACGAGAAGGAGCATGGAGTTCCTCGAGGTGGTGGAGCGAACCTACCCCTCTTGTTCAATCCGACCACGACGCAATGCGGGGCACACTGTCACACCGCATGGATGAATCGACTCCATCCGCGAGGCACAGAAGCTCGGCGACAGCCGAGCCCGAAACGGCCGGTGCCGCCAGGCAGCGCCGTTGGGCGAAGCCCGAAAGGCGATGCCGACTCAGGCGGACGACGCGCCTGCGCGTCGAGGCCGGTTCG
>Ga0114933_10002363_pt1 | contig 19748 bp, 24 predicted proteins | sample 4SBtaG_FD_89691 | JGI IMG/M metagenome (GOLD analysis project Ga0114933, IMG submission 89691) | Deep subsurface microbial communities from Kolumbo volcano to uncover new lineages of life (NeLLi) - 4SBTROV12_W25 metaG | ecosystem: Environmental > Aquatic > Marine > Volcanic | place: Kolumbo... | reverse complement strand
TATCAAAGATTGATCTGAAGATAGCTAGTATCGAGAAAAAAATTGCTGAGAAAAGAGCTAGCAAAAATAAAGAACCTATCGCAGCATCTTTAAATAATTAGTTTATAAAGAAATTAAATGCCCTGATTTAAAAAAAATCAGGGGTTTATTTTAATTTACCAAAAAGGTTTAGAAGTATAACCCCTGAAACAATTAAAATTAAACCTAAAGTGCCATAAATATTTGGTGATTGATTATATTTTCACCAAATCTGTTTTTTGCATTTAAATTTGCAAAACATATAGTTTTAGACTTATCAATTACCAAAACTTGATCTAAAAGATTATTTAAAAAATTAAGTTCCTTAGTTTCACTCAAATTATTTTTCCTCTTTATCCTTATTCTTTATCTCTTCATAAAGTTTTTTTAGATCTTCCTCTGAAAGATTTTTATCTTTCAACTTATCTAAAATCTCCTCATCTTGACTAATATTTTCCTCTTTTTCTTTCTCATTTTTCTTTTCTTCGTTAAACTCTGACTTTGCTTTTATACCGGCAATAATTGGTTTTGCCGCTGCAATGATAACAATAAGCAGTATTAGAACACTAATTGAAATAAATAATAAGTTCATTTAGTTCCTTAAACCTCTGCAAATTCTCCGCCTGATCGATAGCGCCATAACCATTTCTTCATAGCTTCCTCAACATCGCCAGGTTTTATTCCAAGATCATTTATAGTTAAATGTTTGCCAGAAACAACATTATCTGCTTCTGATAAAATCTGGCACTGGTCTTTGGTTATAATTGGTGGAATAGGTAATAAGCTCAAAAAGAAACTTTGTGTCTTTGCCATAAACATAGGCATATCAACTACAAGTCTTTTTTTGTTTATCGTTTGCATAATTGATTTAACCATGTCTCCAAAGCTAATTGTTTTTGGCCCACCTATCTCATAAATTTTTCCTTCATTATTTTTTGCCACTATAGCTTTTACGATAGCGTTGCTTACATCTGTAACTAGGATAGGTTGAAATTTGTATGTAGTTTTAACGACAGGGATAACAGGCGAAAAACTTAGTTTTGAAAAAAGGTTAGTAAAATTATCTTCAACACCACAAACAACACTTGGTCTAATAATAACTGTATTTTTAAAATTATTTAAAGCTTTTGTTTCTCCTTGAAATTTTGACTGCTGATATTTTGATTTAGAATCAGGGTTCGCGCCTATCGCTGATACGTGAATAAATTTTTTTACATCTGCCTCAGCACAAAACTTTGAAATCATATCTGGTATATCAACATGAATAGTTGAGAATTTTTGTTTTCTTGTTTCGTAAAGAATACCAATAAGATTGATGACCACATCAGAATTATTAATAGCTTCTTGAATCTTTGAAAAATTATTTGGATTAAAATCAATAAATTCTACCGCTCCTGTAGGAGCCTGAGTCTTTAAATATCCTTTCTGGAAGGGATTTCGAGTTGGAATGATGCATCTGTAATTTTTCTTGGTCAAATTTCTGACAAGATAACGTCCTATAAAACCTCCACCACCAAGGATTGTTGCTATTGGGTAATTATTCATGGTATTCAGATAATATGGTAAAAATACACAGATTAAAAGGAGACATAACCTCGGAAATTGCTAAATCATTTAAGGGTTCTGTAGCCATTGATACTGAAGCTACCGGACTTCAAATACCAGAAAGAGATAAATTAAGCTTAATTCAGATTTGTGCTGAGAATGGAGATGTCTACATCATCCAACCAGATAGAAAAAATTATAAGGCACCAAATTTAGTTTCAGTCTTAGAAAATGAAAAAATTTTAAAAATCGGTCATTTCTTAAGATTTGATAAAAGTGCTTTAGAATATTTCTTAAAATGTAAAATTAAAAATGTATTTGATACTAAAATTGCATCAAAATGTGTAAGAACTTATACCGATCAACATGGTCTTAAAAATCTAGTTTTTGAATTTTGCAATAAAAATTTAGACAAAAGACAAGGCAGTAGCGACTGGAATAAAGACATAAATGAAATGACAGATAAACAGTTAGATTACGCAGCTAATGATGTTATTTATTTACATAAAATAAAAAGTGAATTAGAAAAAATGTTAGTTAGAGAAAAAAGAATGGATTTATATAAAAGGTGCATTAATTTTTTAGACACAAGAATAGAGCTTGATCAAACTGGATTTAAATTTGATGTATTTGAACATTAAAAATGGCTAAAGCAAATTATATAAAAATAGCAAAAAAAGCAGCAGCAACTCAAATTTCTGAACTTAGAAAAGTAAACAAAATATTTGATAAAAATTTTATTCAAGCAATTAATATAATTAGTAATTGTAAAGGGAAAATAATTTTATCTGGCCAAGGTAAAAGCGGAAGGATCGCGGCAAAAATTTCAAGTACTTTAAGCTCAGTTGGAATTCCTTCTTTCTATGTTCATCCCAGTGAAACAACTCACGGTGATAGTGGAGCGATAGAAAAGAAAGATGTTTTAATTATTGTCTCCTACTCTGGAAACACACCTGAACTGACGGGTATACTAAAATATGCAAATAGATTTGGAATAAAAATAATTGGTTGTGCTTCAAAAAAAGACAGTATGCTTTTGAAAGCAAGTGATATAAAAATATTGCTACCAAAAGTTCGTGAGGCTGATCCTACTGGAATGGTGCCTACATCCTCAACAACATTAACATTATTATATTTTGACTGCTTAGCAGTTGCGTTAATGAATAAACTAAAATTTTCTAAAGATAAATTTAAGATTTACCATTCTGGTGGAAATATAGGTAAAAATTTATTACTTGTTAAAGATATTATGATTACAGGAAATAAATTGCCTACTATTAGTATAAATAAATCTATTAATGATGCGATTAAAATAATAAACAAAAAAAAATTAGGTTTAGTTGTAGTTATAAATAAAGGTTTTGTAAGTGGATTAATTACTGATGGAGATTGCCGAAGAGCAATTAAAAATCTTAAAAAAAGTAATAAAATTGAAAATTTTATGTCACGAAAACCAATGTTCATCTCAGAAAATGTACCGGCTTCTAAAGCTTTATCGGTAATGAGTGAAAATAAAATTACTAGTCTTTGTGTTCCTTCAGAAAAAACCCTAAATAAAAAGAATAAAAAACTTAAAGCAATAGTTCACGTTCATAGAATATTAGATTTTGGAGTAAAGTGACAGATAGAAAAAAAAATATTTTAATAATTCAAATATTAATATTCATTGTAGGAGTTTTGATAATATATTTTACTTACCTTAATAAAGACTCCAATCAAAAAGTAGAAACAGTTCAAAAAATTAAACAAAAAGAAAACGATGAAAAAAAGACTGATTTAGATTCTAATACCTTTGAAAATGTTGAATATAAGGGAGTCGATTTAAGAGGTAATCGTTATACCATTAAATCTGAAGTTGCTGATTTTAAAGTAGAAAATCCAGAATTAATAAATATGAAAGTTATGAGTGCAGTTTTTTATTTTAAAGATGGAACAATTTTAAGAGTAAGAGGAGATTATGGAACCTACAATAATAAAACAAATGATATGAATTTTAGAGAAAATATAAAAGTTACCTACAAAGAAGACGCTTTATTCTCCGATAATCTTGATTTCTTAAACTCAAAAAATTATTTAAAGATTTATGGAAATGTGAGAGCAGAAAGTATAAAAGGCAATATAAAAGCTGATAATTTAGAATTTGATCTATTAAAGCAAACTTTAGATATATCAATGTTTAATAATGGACAAATCAATATGGTGTTAAGTAATTAATGAGAAAAGGATTTAGAATAATAAAGTTTAAAAAAAGCAAGCCAATCTTCCAAATTAAAGATGTCAGCAAATCTTTTGACGGAAGACCAATATTAAAAAAAATAAATATAGATATGTTCCCTGGTGAAATAGTTGGTCTATTGGGACCAAATGGTTCGGGAAAGTCTACACTTTACAGTACCATAATTGGTGAACATCACGCGGACTCCGGAAAAATATTTCTTAAGAATATAGATATCTCGGAAAAACCTATTCACGAAAGAGCCAAAGCTGGGATAGGATATTTGAGTCAACAAAGAAGTGTTTTTAATATGAGTTGTTACGATAATTTACTAGGAGTATGTCAACTTTCTATAAAAGGTGCTGAAAATCAAGTCGCTATGGTAGAAAAACTTTTAGACGAATTTAATCTTCAACATTTAAGAAATATTAATAGCAGCGTGTTAAGCGGAGGAGAAGTTAGAAGATTAATGATGGCAAGAATTATGGTGAACAAGCCAAATTTAATATTACTTGATGAACCAATGTCAGCATTAGATCCAATTGTTATTCAAGATATCCAAAAGTATATTTTAAAAATTCAATCATACGGATGTGCAATTTTAGTAACTGACCACCAAGTACGCAATTTATTCGATATCGTAGACAGAGCATATGTGCTTGGAGAACAATCAATTATTGCTAAAGGGACTCCAAGCGAAATACTTAAATCATCAAAAGCTATTGAACTATATTTTGGGTCTTCTTATAACGGTTAATCTTAATGTTTAACAAAAGTTTTTCCGTAATTATTTCAAAAAAAATAAAATCATACAAAAAAGCTATTAAAGTTGATAGTGACAAATCAATTTCCATAAGATCTTTTTTAATAGGATCAATAAGCCACAATATTTCTAAAGTAGAAAATATATTAGAGTCTGATGATGTTTTTTCTGCAATTAATTGTTTGCGTAGATTAGGAGTTAAAATTCTAAAACAAAAATCTGGAAAATATCTAATTTATGGAAAAGGCCTAGGTTCACTAAGTATTAAAAGAAATTCTACTTTAAACTTTGGTAACTCTGGAACGCTCGCTAGACTTTTGATTGGTATACTCTCAACAACGCCAAATATTAAAGTTAAAATCAAAGGTGACAAATCTTTAAATAAGAGAAATATGTCTAAAGTAATTAAGCTTATGAGTGAATTCGGAGCTGAGTTTCAACCAAAAAATAAATTGAATTTACCTCTAAAGTTAACTTCCTCAGAAATGCCCGTAGGAATACATTACAAATCCGGTATTTCTGCACAGTTAAAAAGTGCAGTAATTTTAGCTGGAATTAATTCTTTTGGAACAACGACAATAATTGAAAAAAAAGAAAGTAGAGATCATACAGAAAATATTCTATTAAAAAATAGTTCAAATACTATTAAAATTAAAAAGTCTAAAAAAAAACAAAATTTAATTAAAATTTACGGAAAAAATTACCTTGAGCCTCTTGATCTATATATACCTGGAGATCCTTCTTCTGGGGCTTTTTTTACTGCTCTAACATTATTAAATAAAAAATCTTTATTAAAAATTAAAAATGTTTGCTTAAACCCAAAAAGGATTGGTTTTTACAAATTATTGAAAAAACATGGTGGAAAAATTAGTTTTAAAAATATAAAAAAGAAAAATAACGAAATTGTTGGAGATATAATTATTAAAAGTAGCAAGTTAAGGTCAATTAAGGCTGGTCCTAAATACTATACTTCTTCAACAGACGAGTATCCTATTATGTTTGTTATAGCAGCATTAACACCAGGTACTTCAGTTTTTACCGGAATAGAAGATCTTGCAAACAAAGAAAGTAATCGTATAGAAGAAATGAAAAAGATATTAAAACAAATAGGTGTTAAATGTATATCTAGTAAAAACAAAATGATTATAAAAGGTTTAAAAAATTATAAATTTAAAAATAAAACGATAAATGTTCCAAATCTATCAGATCACAGGCTTTGCATGAGCGCGTCGGTTCTTGGATTAATAACTGGGATAAAAACAAAAATTAAAAATTTTGAAACCGTAAAAACTTCCTGTCCCTCTTTTCTTAAAATTATTAAATTACTTGGTGGTGAATTTGAAATCAAAAAAAATTAAAAACTTCATATTGACAGTAGATGGCAAGTCTAGCTCTGGAAAATCAACTGCTGCAAAATTATTAGCGAAGAAGTTTAAAATTTCTCATCTAAGTTCAGGCTTAATTTATCGATGGGCAGCAAAAAAGATAATCGAAAATCAACCGAAAGATAGAGTAAATTATCTGAAAAAAATTTTGAAAAATTTAAATTACAACAACTTAAATAAAATTAATTTACATAAACCAGAAATCTCTAAATTTTCTGCAATCATAGCTCGAGATTTAAAAGTTAGAAAAATAATAAAAAAGAAACAAATTTCTTTAGTAAAAAAAAATAGAAATAAATGTGTGGTTGAAGGTAGAGATAGCCACTTAATTTTTTCAAAAGCATATGTTAAATTTTATCTAAAATCAAATTTAAAAACTGCTTCTTTGCGAAGATTTAAGGAACTTAAAAAAAAAGATATGAAAATTAGTCTTAAAAAGATAACTGCAGACCTAAAAAAACGAGATTATTCAGATACAACAAGGAAACATAGTCCATTGATTATTTCAAAAGATCATGTAGTAATACGCAGCGATAAAAATAATAAATCGCAAATGTTAAAAAAAATGTGTGAAGTAATAGAAAGCAAGATGAAAAAATAAATATGGGAATTGAAGCTCAAACAAAAAATCGATCCAGCTCTATGAAAGAGTTTGAAAGCTTATTAAACGAAGATTTTAAAGACAGAAAACTTAAAGAAAACCAAATTATAAAAGCCACGATCACAGAAATTACTAAAAACTTTATCGTTGTAGATTGCAAAGCAAAAATGGAAGGTATGATACCTGTAGAGGAATTTAAAAATAATAATGAACTTGAAAAGATTAAAATTGGCTCTGTAATTGAGGTTTATTTAGAACGTATAGAGAGTTTTAAAGGAGAAATAATTATATCTCGAGAAAAAGCAAGGAGAATGAATGCCTGGAAAAAAATGGAAAAAGTTTTCGAGACCCAAGAAGAGCTAGTAGGTTATATAACTGGAAGAGTAAAAGGTGGCTACATATGTACAGTTGATGGCTTACCAACATTTATGCCAGCTAGCCAAATTGATTTACGTCCTCTTAAAAAAATTGACCATTTAATGAACGTTCCAGTGAAAGTAATCGCTACCCGTATAGATAAAAACAGAGGAAATGTTTGCACAAGCAGAAGAGCGGTCCTAGAAAAAAGTAAAAACGCCGAAGTCAAAGAGGCTCTTAAGAATATTAAAGAAGGAGATATAATTGAAAATGCAAGGGTGAAGGCTTGCACTGATTGGGGAATTTTTTTAGACATCAATGGTTTAGATGCTTTGTGTCATGTATCTGACATTTCATATGGTCGAGTAAAAAAACCCTCAGATCTTGTAACTATAGGACAAAAGTTGAAAGTGCGTATAACAAAAATAGATCCGGTAACAAATAGAGTTTCAGCCTCAGTTAAAGCACTTACAGACGATCCTTATGAAGATATAGAAAAAAAATATAAAGTTGGAGAAATTTATGACGGAGTTTGTACAAAATTAATGCAGTATGGTGTTTTCGTACGTCTTCAAGAAGGGGTTGAGGGATTAATTCACAATAGTGAACTATCTTGGACAAATAAAAATATAGAACCAAGTAAAGTTTTATCGAGCTCACAAACTATAAAAGTAAAAATCGTGTCCATCGATAAAGATGCTAAGAGAATTTCTCTTTCATACAGAGAAACTTTAGAGAATCCTTGGAAAGATATTCAAGACAAAGTTGGTTCAGTAGTAAGTGCTAAAATTAAAAATATCACAGATAAAGCTATTTTTGCTGAAATGGAGTCTGGTCTGATAGGAATGATACACTATAAAGAAATTTCATTTAATGAAAACATAGATGATTTAAAAAAATATAAAAAAAATTCCTTGATCAAAGCAAAAATAATAGAAGCAAAAGATGAAAAAATTAGACTTTCGATACGTGCTTTAGGAAAAGATCCAATGAGTTGGTTTGAAGAAAACAAGAAAAAGGTTGGATCTATAATATCAACAAAAGTAGTAGAGGTTCTTAAAACTGGTGTTAAGGTAGCAATAGATCCAGAAAAGAAAATTGTAGTAACAATTAAAAAAAATCAACTGGCAGTGGAGCCTTCCGACTGTCGTCCTGAAATATATTCTCCTGGAAATACTATGGCAGATGCAAAAATTCAGGAACTTGACATTAAAAATCGAAAAATTGTTTTAAGTCCTAAGGCGGCGGCGATCGACGAGGAGAAAAGTTTGGTGGCGAAGTTTGGTGAAGGAGCCGCTAAATCAGGAGCAACACTTAAAGGTATATTTGAAAAAGCGCTAAGTGGTGCTAAAGGTAAGAAAAAAGAAAAAAAAGAATAATACTTTTGGTTAAATCAGATATAATTAAACAACTTAAAGAAAATTACCCTGATCTAAAATATTCTCAAATCGAAAAAGTATTTGATTTCATTTTCGACATTATTGCCAAAAGTTTAATTAACAAAAAACCTGTGGAAATCAGAGATTTTTGTAGATTCTCAATTAAAACTATTAAAGCTAAACATAATGCGAGAAATCCTAAAACTAATGAGATTATATATGTACCTGAAAAAAAAAAGATTGCTTTTAAAATGTCAAAATATTTAAAAGAGGAAATAAATAAATAAAATGAAAAAAAATATTTTTGTAGCTTTGGATTTTTCTAACTTTGAGAAAGCCTTAGATGTTGCAAAAGGTGTAAGAGAGTATGCGGCGGGTCTAAAAATAACTAATGAATTATTTGCAATATGCGGTAAAGAAGGTTTAAAAAAGTTTACTGATTTCGGTTTAGATATATTTCTTGACCTAAAAACTCTAGATGTTCCTAATACAGTTAGAAAAACTGTTATGAGCATTGCTTCATTAAAAACTGTCAAATATTTAACTGTGCATACTAGTGGTGGTTACGATATGCTTAAAGCTGCTCAAGAGGCTTCTGGCCCGTTAGAACTTTTAGGTGTCACAGTCTTAACTTCTCAATCTGCTTCGAAAGATCAGGTTAAAGTTTTAGCTGAGTTAGCTATCAAGTCTGATCTCAGTGGTGTAATCGCCTCTGCGCAAGAATATAAGTCGGTAAGATCTTTATCTAAAAACTTAAAGATTTTCTGTCCCGGAATAAGAGGTGTGGAAGATAATAAGCACGATCAAAAAAGAGTTATGAGTTACTCGGAATTTTGCAATGTTTCAAAGAAGGATAATAATGCTTTTGCTGTTATAGGTCGCCCAATCTATGAAGATGGAGATGCTGGTCAAAACATAAAAAAAATTATAGAGTCAGCAGAATAATAAAATTAACCATATTTTAGAATGAAATTAAAAAAAGGGATACCTTTAATTGACCAACATGACAAAAATGGTCTTTGGGGTGGTAAATTTGGAGGAAACTTTATCCCTGAAACATTAAAAAAACCTGTTGAGGACCTTAATATTTTATTTGAAAAACTAAGAAAAGATAAAAATTTTATAAAAGAGAGAGACTATTATTTTAAAAATTGGATTAATACCCCCACTCCTTTTATAAAATTAGAAAACATAACAAAACATTTAGGTGGTGCTCAAATATGGGCAAAAGTTGTTTCTGAGCTAAATGGTGGCGCACACAAGATTCTAAATAGTACAGTTCATTGTTTAATAGCTAAAAGAGCTGGAAGAAAATACATAGTTGGTGATACCGGCGCAGGTTACGCAGGTAAAATGCTTAGTATGTCAGCTAAGAAATTTGGCCTTAAGTGTAAAATATTTATGGGCGCTAAAGATATAAAAAGACAAAAACCAAATGTTGACGCAATGAAAAAAAATGGAGCTGAAATAGTTCCTGTTTATACGGGAAGCCAGACACTAGTCGATGCAGTAAGCGAATGTATGAGATATTGGGTTGCGAATAATGATACTACTCATCTTTGTGTAGGCAGTACTGTTGGTCCTGCCGTGTTTATTAAAATATGTGGATGGTCTACTTCTCAAATTTCAAGAGAGCTTAAAGTTCAAATTAAAGAAGAATTTGGAGAAATTCCAAGTAAATTGAAATTAATAAACTGCGTCGGTGGTGGTAGTTCAAGTTATGGATTTTGGAATGAATTTATTGATTACGACAAAAAACAGATTGAACTTATTGGAGTTGAAGCAGGTGGTCCAAAAAAATCAAAAAGACATGCAGCTCCTTTAACAAATAATTCTAAGATGGGAGTCTTACATGGTTCTATGCAATACGTTATACAAAATTCTGATGGACAAATTGAAGAGACTGAGTCTATTTCAGCGGGGCTCGACTACAGTGGGGTTTCAGCTTTACATTGTTTTTTAAAAGATGTGGGGAGAGCTAGATACACCTCAGCTACGGATGAGGAAGCTTTAGAGGCTTATAAACTTATAACTAAATATGAAAATTTAAATCCTAGTTTAGAACCTAGCCATGCTTTCAGCGAAGCATGCAAAATTGCTCCAAGATTAAGTAATGATACAGTTATAATCGTGAACTCGTGCGGTGATGCTGAAAAAGATAGGGACATCTTAAAAAAAAAATTAGGAAGATATAAATGAGTTTATCTCCGATAAGTTTAGCATTCAGGCGTTGTAAAAAAGAAAAAAGACCTGCGCTTCTTACCTATATAGTTGCAGGAGATCCCAATAAGAAAAAATCATTGAATATTTTAAAATCAATATCAGAAAATGCAGACATACTTGAGTTGGGCGTAGGCCACTCAACACCAATTGCAGACGGCGGGCAAATTCAAACTAGCTCTTATAGAGCAATTAAAAATGGATTTAAAATGAAAGATGCTTTTCAGATAGTTAAAAGATACAAAAAAATAAAAAATTCTAAACCTATAATTCTGATGGGTTATTATAATATGATTTATCAGTATGGTGAAAATAAATTCTTGAAAAAATGTAAACAATCAGGTATAAGTGGCCTCATTGTTGTAGATTTACCGTGGCCTGAAAATAAAAATTTTGCAAAAAAATGCAAAAAAAAATCTATTAGCTTTGTGCAACTTTTATCTCCAACAACTTCTAGGATAAGAATGAAAAAGATTATAAAAGATAGCCACGAAATGTGTTATTATATTTCTATGTTAAGCACCACAGGAGGAAAATTAAAGGTTTCTCCTAAAAAAATTTTAGAAAACTACAATAAGATTAAAAAAATAAATAAAGCAAAAAATATCGTTATTGGCTTTGGAATTACTAGAAAAACCATTGCATCTTTAAAAAAATCTGACGGGCTAGTAATCGGCTCAGAACTTTGTAAAGGAATTACCGATTCAATAAAAAATGGTCATAATCCTGTCAAAAAATTAAGTTTAATGGTAAAAAGTTTAAAAAGGAGAATCGTTTGAATTGGATTAAAAAAATAGCTCCGGGTATAAAATCTTTACTATCGCCCATAAAAAAAAGAATGGCCAAGGGAGAAAAAAGTCTTTGGACAAACTGTACATGTGGGAAACTTACTTTAAGGGATGAATTTGAAAAAAATCTTTTTGAATGTCCTTCTTGTTCAAAAACTCACTTAATTTCTTGTAAACAAAGGTTTGATATATTCTTTGATGACTCAGAGTATAATATAATTGAATATGGCATACCTCCAGAAGATCCTATTAATTTCTCAGATCCAAAAGGAAAATATGTCGATAGGTTGAAGGAGTCTAGAAAGAAAGTAGGTCAGCAAGAGGCAATGTTATTTGCTTCTGGTTGGTTGAATGCTATGCCAGTTACCGTTGGATCAATGGATTTCTCTTTTTTTGGGGCAAGCGTAAGCCCAACAGTTGGTGAATGTTTTCTTTCCGGAGTTCAACACAGCATAAATAAAAAACAACCTTTAATTTTATTTGTCTCTTCTGGTGGAATGAGAATGCATACTGGAATACTTAGTCTTATGCAAATGACTCGAATGACATTAGCTTGTAGTGAGCTTAAGAAAAATAAAATTCCTTTTATTGTAGTAGCAGGCGGACCATGTTTAGGTGGAACCACAGCATCAATGGCAAGCCTAGCTGATATTATTATTTCCGAGTCTAAGGATTTTCTTTGGGGGTTCAGTGGTAAAAGAATTATTGAACAAAATTTAAGAGAAAAATTGGCTGACGAAGTTCAAACTTCAAAATGGGTAATTGAACATGGTGGTTTAGACAAAATTATCCCAAGGAAGGAATTGAGATCTGAAATTTATAATATTCTATCAATCCTATTGAAGGTTAAAGAAAAAGAGATTAACAATAAGGGAGATGTTAGCTCAATCGACCAGCCTATACAAAAAACTTCAAAAGCGGTATAGCCGTAAAATTAATTTAGATTTAAATAGAATAAACAAAGTTTTAGCTAAGCTAAATTATCCTCATTTGTTTCTACCTAACCCTATAAACATAGTGGGTAGCGATGGTAAAATGAGCGTTCTTACGTCAATAAAATATTTTTTAGAGGCGGATAGAAAAAAAGTAACAACTTTTACTAGTCCCCATCTATATGATGTTAGACATAGATTTTGGCTTAAAGAAAAATACATTACAGTTAGTAAAATTAAAAAACTCGCCAAGATAGTAGAAAAAACTAATCAAAAACTAACATTGTTTGAGCTATTAACTTGCGTATATATACTCGCTGCCAAAGAACAAAAAAATATTTCTTACAGTTTAGTAGAGAGTGGTCTTCTTTTTAAAAAAGATAGTACTAACTTATGGGAATATCCGAGAGCTCAGATAATAACTAATATTAACTACCAGCACTCTGAATGGATTCAGCCGAAGACGTTAGCTGAAATATGCAGGCAAAAAGTTGGGCACTTGAGCAAAAAGTCTATAATTTATATAGGAAAACAGAAACCCAAAACTTTAAAAATAATAAAGAGTATTTTAAAAAAGAATTTTAGCAAAGTAATTTACCCCTCCAAATGGAGCATAATAAAAAAGGGAAATAATTACTATTTTAAAAATTATAACAATATTATTCCGATTAAATCTAAATATATTTTTAGCCAAGGATTAATAGATAATTTAGGATTAGCAATACAAGTCGCTTTGGATTTTGGTGTGAAGAAAGAAACAATTATTAAAACAGTAAAAAAAATTCGTTTTGAAGGTAGGATCGAATATTTAAAAAAAGGCAGATTAAAAAAATTAATTAAAAAAAATGAAGAACTATTAATTGATACCTGCCACTCAGAAGCAAGTGCAGAAAACTTATACAACTACTTAAAAACTTTAAAAAAACCATTATATGGAATTTGGGGGATGCAAAAAAATAAGATGCCTGAAAAATTTTTAAAAAAATTTAAAAATATTTTTACAAAAATTATCACTGTTACTATTCCAAATGAACCAAATTCTTTGAAAGCAAATGACCTAAAAAAAATATGTATTAAAAATAATTATGAAACTGAAACTGCCAAAGATATTTTTCAAGCAGTAAAAAAGTGTTCAGATAAAGAAAAAAAAACAATAGTTATTATGGGATCGAATTATTTAATAGGACATGTCCTAACTAAAAATTAAATATTTTCTTTTATCCAAGAAACAATATTAGATTTTGTAGTTGCGCCAACTTTGGTGGCTTTAAGCTCTCCTCCTTTGAATAAAAGCATAGTAGGAATTCCGCGAATTCCATATTTAGTAGGAGTGTTTGGTTCCTGATCAATGTTGTGCTTAGCGATTATTACTTGATCTTTCAACTCATCAGAAATTTCCTCAAGAGCAGGACCAATTTGTTTGCAAGGACCACACCACTCAGCCCAAAAATCTACTACAGTAGGCTTTTCAGCTCTAATAACTTCTTTTTCGAAACTTTCATCTGTGATTGCTTTTGTGGCCATAGATTATAAATAATTATTTTTTAGTTAAAGTCAACTAAGCAGAAGAGTAAATTTTTTCTAACTCTTCAACGTACGCGTTAATATCATTTAATATAGGAAGCTTCTCTTTTTGGCCCTCTCTTTCAAATTTTTCTCTCAAAGTATCAATTTCAGAATAAACTCTTGGGATAGTATTCCATTTTTCATTATTAGTACTTAAAAGTCTTTTTGCCAAAGTTCTATGTATCTTGTTGTATTCCGATTTAGATAGTATTTCTGGTTTTTCCTCGTAAATAAGTTTTTTTCCAAAGTAATGAAGTCTTTCATCTTTTAATTTATCTAATACAGATAATTTTTTGTTCCATTCAGCCTTATGAAATTCAGGCATAATTTTGTTATCTTCTGAGCTGGTAAACTTTGTATAAATACTTTCTTCCTCATAAATATCCTCTTGTGACTTGGATTGCTCTTTTTCATCTGCCTCCTCTTGCAAAATTAGAGCAACCTTTTCAGCAAATTGCTTGTTGTTTTTAACTAATTTGGCTCGCTGACTCAATTTTTCACTGCCCAAAGTTTTGTATTCATCAAACACATCCCCATAAGAATTATTCATTATCACTGGATGTTTGTTGTGTCTTACAGTTCTTAAAAATTTTGGATTCTTGCTCATAGCTTCTTTTAAAGCTGGAATAGTCATTTTTAAATAAATATTTGGGTCGTGTTTTAAATCAAAACATTTTGGCCATTGATATTTTGGATGCTGACAAACAAATGTCTGAACATATGGTCGACTTTTTCCATAAAAATATTCATTTGTACAAAAATAAAGTTCTTTTTTTATTATTTCTAGTGTTAGATTTTTTTCAGTTGTTAATTGACTTGCCTTCCAAACGTTAGGAGCTTTTTTGTATATTATCTTAGCTATCCCCAAAGTAGCAATAACATCTCCTATAGCGCTATGAGCATCTCCATGCTCTATTCCATTTAAAGGAGCTATTTGATCTAGTTTATAAATAGCGTTACCTTTTTCGCTTATTGGATTTTTTAAAGTGTTTGGATAATAAAGATTTGCTGCTCTCGCTAAACCTAAAAGATCTCCTCTTGTATTACCTTTTGTAATAGTTAAGTAAGGATACTCTAAGGTTTTAAATAATGTGCTTCTCAAAAATTCCTCGTCAAAGTCAATACTATTAAATCCTATATAAGTTGCCTTTCCCCAACGTTGTAGAGTTTCAACGAATTGTCTAATCATTTGATAATGGGAAAGATTAGAGGTTTTTAAAATCTTTGGAGAGGATTTGTTCACAATTAAGCTCATAGCCTCTGGAATAATTCCCGGGCTTAGTCTTGATCTTGCTTCATAACGGTCTAATTCTTCGAGATTGTCGTTAGTAAGTATAGCTCCTATTTGAATAATTTGTCCCCAAGCTTTGTTTGATGAACTGGTTTCAAAATCATAAAAAACAAAATTTGACATTTGGTGAGTTATTTATTTTAGAACTTTTATTTTATCAGAGTTTTCTTCAACTGTCTCTTTTACAATTCCAGGATCTTTTATATTGTTAAGAGTATTCATAATAGAACGAGCATCTCTTCCGAAGCTATCAGTTGCGGTCATAGCTTGTTCTAGTTTTTTTCTTAAGTCTAAAATACCCTCAAAATGCTTTTCAAATCTTCGAGATATAAGTTTTAGATCGTTATAAATCTGTGTAGCATGTTTTTGAACTTTAAGAGTTTGAAAACCTAGGTGATAAGATTGTAACAGAGCAGACAATGTGTTCGGTCCTGCAACTGTAATCTTATATTTAGTTCTGAGCTCCTCAAGCAAAAGCTGTTTTGTTTTTGGATCTCTATAACTTGAAAGTTCAGCAAATAATCCTTCGGTCGGCGCATATACAATTGCAAAATCTGTAGTCTTTGGAGGAGCAATATATTTAGAGCTGACTGTTTTTGCTTTATTTCTAAATGCGGTTGCTAAATTTTTTCTGGCTTCGGCTAAAGCTTCTTTGTCTTTAGATTGATAAGCATTATCTATATCTTTAAATTTTTCTATTGGCCAATGACTATCTAAGGGGACTAAAACATCTTGAAGTTTGACAGCAAACTCGACTGTGTCGCTAGTTTCATCTGGTTTCATTTTAACATTTTCGATATATTGGGATGCTGGTAACAAATCTTTCAAAAGTGAAGCTAAGGAAAATTCAGCTAAAACACCGTATTGTTTTACTCCTGCGAGAATTCGGCTAAAATTATCTTGGCTTTTATTTAAAGCTTCTACTTGTTTGTTAAATGTGCCAACTTTCTCATCTACTCTTGTCAAAGCTCCAGACATATCTTTAGCTATATCTTTAGACATGTGGCCAAAAGATTGACTAAAAGACTCTTTTAATGAGTTAAATTCTTCCCTAAAAGTTTGATCAGAATCTATCTTTTTTTCTGCCCTATTTTTGAACAAAAACAAAATTATTCCGATATTAAGAGTTATCAAAATAATAACTAAAATTATAAGTAGCGAATCCATTATTAACGTTTTACTATAGTATTAAACAGATGAAAAACAAAACATTAGGTATAATCGTAGTTTTACTCGGGGTCGTAATGATATTTGGGGAACATGAAAAAGCTTGGATTGTATCTGCTGTATTAATTGGTGTAGGTAGCGGATTATTTTTTTGGAAAAATTAAAATCTCATGTGCGGAAGATATGTAATTACTAAACCAGTAACAAAGACTTCAGGTATTGTTAAAACTATCATCAAAGTTGAAGATCTTGATAATTATAACGCACATCCAACTCAAAAACTCCCAATTATAAAACCTTATACAAACGGAAAAGCTTTAGAAATTTGCGAATGGGGGTTAGTACCAGAATGGTCAAAAAAATTAGATAATTTTAAACCTCTTATAAACGCAAGACTTGAAACTTTGATGGAAAAAATTACTTTTAAAAATCTTGTTCAAACCTCAAGATGTCTTGTATTAGCTGATGGTTATTATGAATGGAAAAAAAAAGAAAATAAAAAAATTCCTTACTATTTTACAAAAGAGGACAGCAGTTTAATGTTGTTTGCTGCTATACATCAAAACAATCAATTTTGTATCATTACTAGAAAAGCTTCAGCAGAAAACAGTGAAATACATCAAAGAGAGCCTCTGATTATAAATAAAAATCAAATTCCAAACTACTTAAATGTTAAAAAAGAAGCGGTGAGTGTTTTAAATAGCATAAAACCTCCTAGGCTTAAATTTCATCAAGTAGGTGTAGATGTTAATAATCCGAGAAATAACGACCCTAAGTTGATTGCAGCAGTTTAAGCCTCCATACTTTTGACACAACTTAATAAAAATTGAGATAAAGATATGAATTTAATTTTCATTAAAATCATAATTGAAACAATTTTGAAACAATCTTTAATCAAATTAATCAATTATATTAATCGGATGAAAACATTAATAATACTAGCTTCGTTAATTCTTTTAACTAATTGTACAGGTGGAAGCATAGCTAAAGTGAAATTTGGCAAAAGATGTACTGTTGCAGATACAAAACAACTTCAGGAGTCATCTTATGTTTGGTTTGTAAGTTCTAATGCGCTTTCTAATTTTGATAAAAGAATAAACAAGAAAAATTGTCTCGATAGCTAATAAAATCTTACCAATCTTTTAATTTGTGATAAATAAGGGGTAATAAATTACCCCTTATTTTTTACATGAATAGTTTAATAAAAATAGTCTCATTTACTCTTCTAGCTTTAAGTTGTATGAGTTCTCTAAATTCAATGGAAAAGAAGCCCTATCATCACCTTCCAGACGGAACTTTTAGAAATCCAGAGGGATCACCTAAGAGAGATCCTAATGTAAAATGGTCTTACAAAATATTTAACGATGAGAGAAAAAAATTAAAAATAGACTTTCCAAAAGACCACGTTATTCCAAGTGAAAAGGTATTAAAAGATTTAGAAGAAAACAAAAACAATGATTACATTGCATGGATAGGTCATGCATCTTTTTTGATAAAATTAGGCAATACTACAATTATTACTGATCCAGTTTTTTCAAAAAATACCGGTCCTTGGTTTTTAGGTCCGAAAAGGTATGTAGATCCAGCTATAAAATTAAAAGATATACCTAAAGTCGATTTATTTTTACTAACTCACAATCATTATGACCATCAAGATATGTCTACCATTAGAAATTTTCCTTATAAAAAAGCTAAAGTTATTACTCCTTTAAAACTATCAAGATATTTTAAAAATTTTAAGGATGTGAATGAACTAGATTGGTATGAAGAAATTAAAATTAACAACGATTTAAAAATAACTTTATTACCTGCTGTTCATTGGTCTAAAAGAAGTCTTTGGGATACAAATAAAACACTTTGGGGTAGCTTTTTAATTCATTACAAAGATAAAAAAATTTTCTTTGCATGTGATACTGGTGTAGGACAAATATATAAAGATCTTGGTGAAAAGTATGGTCCGATAGATCTTGCTTTTGTTAATATTGGAGCTTACAACTTTTTTCCCATTATGCCGAAGAAAGATAAATCTATTTATCATGCTAATCCCGAGGAAGCCCTGAGTATTGCTAAAGATTTAAAAAGCAAAAAAGTTATAGGTATGCATTGGGGTACGGTTATTTTATCTCTAGAACCTATTATGGAACCTCCAGTTAGATTTAAAAATGGAGCAGAAAGATTTGGATACTCAAAAGATGATGCTATCATTTTTAAAATTGGTCAAGTAAGTAGACTAAATGAAATTTTGAATTAATTCGCTTTTCTTTTTTTTCTCTCTCTATCCAATAAATTTGTTAAACTATCAACCAAAGCATCTGAAAATTTAAATATTTCACTGGCTTTATATTCAGTAGAAATATTTTTTTCTGGATTAGTTTTATCTTCTACTATAATTCCAGAGTCAGGGTTATTGTCTTTTATATAAATAAGCATAAGCCACTGTTCATCTAAACTTTCATCCCATTTTATAAAAATTTCTCCAGTTTCAAATCTTCTATCTATAACTCTCATAATGCTTAGATATTTGGGGATCCATCTTTTGTTTATTTGAAAAACTGCTGAATGGGCACTACGAAAATAACTTTCAAGCGCAAATTCTATTTTTTGCCTTTCTAAATTATATTGTCTTTCCTTTTCAAGAAGAACAGACCGATCATCACCTTCTCTGACTTCAACCCCTAGCGCTTTAACCCTTTCTGCAATTTTTTGATCTCGGATTTTTTGATATTTTTCTTTAATTTTATCAATACGTTCTTGAACACCAGCGTATGAGTCTCTCTCTTGGCTTAAAACATATTTATCCAATTTTTTAAGTTCGATCTCTTCACGTCTTCGGAACTGCTCTATTTTCTTTTGTAATTTAATTTGTTCTAAAAATTTTCTTTGTTTTTCAGCTTGTTCTTTTCTAAGAAGGGCTTGGTCATATTTTATGAAAGATTTAACATCTCTCTCTCTTTCTTTTTCTAATTTAATTTCCTCACGAAGTTCTTTTTGTTTTTCTACAATAGCTAATTGTTTTTCTAATTTAAGTTTTTTTACAGTCTCTGCTTTTTCTTTTTGCATTTCTTTGACTTTTTCAGCCCGCTTCCTCTCGTTCTCTTTAGCTTTTATGGCTTTATATTCATCAATTTTATTAGCTATTTTTTGAAAAAAACCTTGAATTGCTCTATCCAAACTAAAATCAAATTTAAAACTAGGAGTTAATTTGTCTTGAAATCTAATTATTTTAAGAATTAAATTTTTTGAACTATTTTTGACTTTTGTTTTTTTAATTTTCTTCTTTTTTGAATTGATTAATTTCTTCTTTCTTTTTGAAGGCCTGACATTTCTTGATTTTCTTATCTTTTTTTTCTTTATTATTCTTTTTTTAGTTTTTATCTTTTTTGTTTTTTTTTTCTTTTTTTTCATGACCTGTATTTAAATAAATAACAGGTTTTATGAATAAATATAGTCTCTTCGATTGCTTGGAATTGCGTCAAAGTTCTTCACAAGCTGTAATTGAAAAACAACAAGATCTCTATATT
>Ga0114933_10002361_pt1 | contig 19752 bp, 10 predicted proteins | sample 4SBtaG_FD_89691 | JGI IMG/M metagenome (GOLD analysis project Ga0114933, IMG submission 89691) | Deep subsurface microbial communities from Kolumbo volcano to uncover new lineages of life (NeLLi) - 4SBTROV12_W25 metaG | ecosystem: Environmental > Aquatic > Marine > Volcanic | place: Kolumbo... | reverse complement strand
TGCTACGTGGGCTGGACCTTCAGCCGCAGCTGGGCCAACGGCGACGTGTCCTTCTGCTGCTCCCCGAAGGTCGTGGAGAACGTGGGCGATCGTCGGTTCGCGGAGATCTGGAGGGGCGACCGCTATCGCCGGTTCCGCAACGCCGCGAAGGACCTCGCGAAGCACGGCGACATGACGTTCGCGAACGGTGCGCCCCTCCTCGGCGACCACTGCCGCGGGTGTCCGAACTACGAGGGGATCGAGAAGCTCGCCGGCGACCTGCGTCGGTACGATCTGGAGCGCTTCGTCGAGGGCCGGGACGCCGCTCGGCTCTAGGACGCCCGAATCTAGGAGGCGACGATCTCCTGCATGAGGCGCACGAGGCGCACGGGCTCGCCCGCGATCCGCATGCGGTGCTTCCACCGGCGCTCGAGCGCCCTGAAGTCGGCCGGGTTCATCCGATCCGGCCCGTAGGACTCGGCGAACCACATCCACGCGTCGTCGACCGAGAGCCGGCCCCGCAGGTCGAACGGGCGGACGTCCACCTCGCGGAACCCGGCGTCGCCGAGCAGCTTCGGCAGGTCGCCGCGCAGGACCCGGACGTCGACCAGGCGCACGTCCGCGAAGGAGAGGTCCCGAAGCTCGTCGCGCCAGACCTTCATCGCCTCGCTCGCGGGCTCGACCTCGGGCCGGCTCACGACGATCCCGAACGTCCCGCCGGGGGCAAGCACGCGGCGGACCTCGCGGAGCACGTGCTCGAGGTCGGCGAAGAGCATGAGGGCGAGGTGGCAGACCACCCGGTCGAAGGCGTCGTCGTCGAAGGGAAGGGCTTGGACGCGGCCCTCGACCAGCTCGACGTCGAGGTCGCGGGCGCGGGCTGCCGCCAGCTCGCCGGCGGAGAAGTCGATGCCCGTCGCCGAGCCGGGGCCGTGGATCAGCACCTCGACCAGGAGTCGGCCGTCGCCGCACGCGAGGTCGAGCACCCGGTCCCCGTCGCCGACGTAGTCCGCGAGGCGGGCGTAGGACGTGCGACCGTCGGCGTCGCGCAGGCCGCCGAACGCGCGCGACGTGGCCCCCGCGTGCCGATCGTGCCAGCGGCGGAGCCAGTCCCCGTCGATGCGGGTGCTCAAGACTCCCAGTTCACGGTCAGCGTGTAGTCGCCGCCCGGACCCTGTCGGCACACGACGGTGAAGGTGATGTCGTCGCCCGACTCGAACTCGTCGTCCGGCACCCAATCCTCCTGGGTGTCGCCGCTGCGGGTCTCCTGGTGGTCCGGGCTCCAGTTCTGGCCCCCGCCGTTGATGTAGATGAACAGGTCCAGATTGCTGTTGTGGTCCCACTCCAGCGACGCGTCGAGGAACCCGTCGTCCGGGACCTCCACCTCGTAGCTGTCGTTGTCGCCCGTGTACTCCCAGTCCTGGCTCTGGTTGTAGTCGCAGCGGTCCATGGACCCCTCGATGATCACGGTCTCGTCCCAGTCGTCGTCGACGCTCTCGGCGTCCCACGGCTCCTCGTTGTCGGCGCTGCCCTCTTCCCAGATCAGCTCGCCGCCGCCGCCGCCGCCGCCGCCGCCGCCCGTGTCCGCGGGCGGACAACCGATGAGCAGGGCCGGTGCACAGAGGGCGATGAGGGTGGCGAAAGCGCGGTGCAGGGGGGCGAAACCAGACATGGGTCGGATGCTACACCGGCCGGCGAGTAGTACGCTGGGGGACCGTTCGCGCCCCATGCGGACGACGAAAGGACCGAATGGACCGAGATCGTTCGCTCGAGATTCGCGTCGGTCTGTTCATGGTCCTGGGCCTGGTGATCACGGTCGCCGGCGTGATCGTCCTGGGGTCCGAGTCCAAGCTGTTCGAGCCGCGGTACGTGCTCAACGCCTCGTTCGAGGACGTGTCCGGCCTACGTCCGGGCGCGCAGGTGCAGCTGTCGGGGCTGAACGTCGGCCTCGTCTCCGCCGTCGAGTTCCCCGGCGACCTCGACAAGAAGGTCATCCACGTGCGGATGAACCTGGTGCAGAGCTACCAGGAGCGGATCCGCGGGGACTCGGTCGCCACCATCTCGAGTCAGGGACTTCTGGGGGACAAGTACGTGTCGATCACCGTGGGCTCGCCGGCGCGCCAGCCGCTCACGGAGGGTTCGTGGCTGGAGACGCAGGAGCCGATCACGATCGCGGGCTACCTCGAGGACTTCGACGAGATCATCGAGAACGTCCGGTCGATCACCCACACCATCGACGTGATCCTCAAGGGCGACGACGGCAAGAACGCGGGCAAGTCGGTGGCCGCGATCTTCAAGGCGATCGAGCGCGTCGTGATCGAGCTGGAGCAGGGCCGCGGGCTGATCCACGAGCTGATCTACGACAAGTCGGTCGCGAGGAAGTTCAAGTCGGTCGTGACCAACCTCGACGACACGTCGCGCAAGCTCACCTCGGTCATGACCGCCATCAAGGACGGCGACGGCACCCTCCACGCGCTCATCTACAAGGACCAGATCTCCGGGCTGCTCACGTCGCTCACGGACACGGCCAAGAAGGTCGACGCGCTGGTGGTCGAGATCAAGGAGGGCGACGGCCTGATCCACGACCTCGTCTACACCGAGGAGGGGCAGTCGATGCTGGCCAACCTCACCGACGCGTCCGCCGACATCAAGGAGGTGGTCGCCTCCGTCAAGCGCGGGGAGGGCACCGTGGGCGCGCTGCTCGTGGACCCGACGCTGTACGAGGACATCAAGACCCTGCTCGGGAAGGCTCAGCGCAACAAGATCCTGAAGGATTACGTGCGCGAGACGCTGCGTCGCAACGAGCGCGAAGCCGGCGTGGACGACGGCCGCCCCCTCTCGGACGGACGAGGCGGCGAAGAGGAGTGACCCCGCGGTGAACGCGCCGGGCCTGATGGCGACCCACGTGCCGTCCATGCGGCTGCTGCTGCGTCCGCGGTTCCAGGGCCTGCTCAACGCCTGGCAGCGCTCCGACAACTCCCGCAAGGCGATCATCGCCTTCTTCGTGGGCCTCACCCTCGCCTTCTGGGTGGGGATGTTCGCCGTCTGCATCTACTTCCTCGACAGCTTCAGCCGCGTCGAGCTGTTCGGGCCCCTGCTCCTCCGCAAGGCGCTTTCGATGCTGCTCCTGAGCTTCTCGGGGCTGCTCTTCTTCTCGAACATCATCGCCGCGCTGTCGTCGTACTTTCTGTCCGAGGACATGCAGCTGGTGCAGTCGCTGCCCATCGCGCCGCGGCGGGTCTTCTACTACCGCCTGCTCGACACGCTGATGGCGTCCAGCTGGATGATGTTGTTCTTCGGCATCCCGGTGCTGCTGGCGTACGGGATCGTCCAGGACGGCGGCGTCGTCTACTACCTGGTGGCGACGTTCGGGCTCGTGGCCTACCTGCTCCCCCCCGCCGCCCTCGGGGTGGTCGTCGCCTGCCTGCTGGTGCGCGGCTTCTCGGCGCAGCGCACGCGCGAGCTGATGGTGCTGGTGTCGATGTCGTTCCTGATCGCGATGCTGCTCCTGCTGCGCGCGCTCCGCCCCGAGCGGCTGGTGGACCCCGAGGCGTTCCAGACCCTCGCGGAGTTCATCGCCGTCGTGCGGGCGCCGGACACGTCCTGGCTGCCGTCGACGTGGCTCACCGAGCTGTGCATGTGGGCGCTGGGGACGCGCGTGGAGAACGTCGGGCTGACCTTCGGGCTGCTGTTCCTCGCGGGTCCGGCCCTCGTGCCTCTAGCCCGCTGGCTCGTCGCGCCGATCTGGTTCGACGCGTGGACGAACGCGCAGGAGGCCCCCAAGAGGGTCGCCTCGCGCAACAAGCTCCTCACGGGGGCGATCGACGGGCTGACGTCGTGGCTGCCGAGCGTGTACCGACCGATGCTGCGCAAGGACCTGCGGCTCTTCTTCCGGGAGCCCGGGCAGTGGACGCAGGGGATCCTGCTGCTCGGCCTCGTGGCGGTGTACCTGTATTCGGTGCACGCCCTGCCCTTGGACGTCGTGCCGCTCAAGCGCGGGGTGCTGCAGAACGCGATCGCGTTCCTCAACGTCGGGGTGGCGGGCGCGGTGCTGTCGGCGTTGGCGGTGCGCTTCCACTTCACCGCGGTGTCCCAGGAGGGGAGGGCGTTCTGGGTGTTGCACGCGTCGCCGATCGGGGCGCGTCGGTTCCTCTTCGCGAAGTTCCTGATGGGCTGGTGGCCCACGATCCTGCTCGGCGAGGTGCTGGTCGTGAGCACGAACCGGATGCTCAACGTGGACCCGCTCTACGCATGGATCGCGGCGGGCACGATCGCGCTGCTCAGCGTCGGCGTGACGGGGCTGGCGGTCGGCCTCGGGGCCCTCTACCCGGACTTCAAGGCGGACAACGCGGCGCGGATGGCCTCGGGTCCCGGCGCGATCCTGTTCATGGTCCTCTCGCTGACGTTCACGGCGGCGATCATCGTGATCGAGGCGGTGCCCGTGGGGATGCTGCTCGCGAGCGATTTCCGCGAGGTGGAGGTGAGCACGCAGCTCATGGCGGCCCTGGCCGGGACGTTCGTCGTGGTGGTGGTCGCGAACCTCCTGGCGGCGTGGATCCCCATCACTCGGGGCGCGACCAGGCTGTGGGGCGATCTGGGGAATGTCGGCGACTGAGGGAACCCTGCGGGTTCCCCTGCATGGGCTGGTTCGACTCCCGTTCGCGTTCGCCGCGGCGCTGCTGATCGCCGCGTGCAGCCTCCCGTTCGTCTTCGTGGGGCTCGGCGAGTGGGCTTGGGCGACGATGCGGCCGGTCTGGGGCCACGTGGTGCTCTTCTTGGCCGGCGTCCGCGTCCATGTGGAGGGAGCCGAGCACCTGTCGACGCCCGCGCTGCTGTGCAGCAACCACACGGGGACGATGGACTCGATCGTCGGTCCGGCGTACTTCCCGCCCTACACGAAGTGGGTGATGAAGAAGGAGTTCGCCCGGGTCCCGATCCTCGGCTGGGCGTGTCGCGCCGGGGCCTTCTTCGTGGACCGGGGCGACTCGGCGCAGGCTCGGGCGGCGATGAAGGACGGGGCCGCCGGGCTCGACCCGGAGTGGTCGATCGTCATCTACCCCGAGGGCACCCGGCAGCGCGACGGGCACCTCGCGCCGTTCAAGAAGGGGGTGTTCCACCTCGCGCTGCTCACGCGCCTGCCGATCGTCCCCATGGCCTGCCACGGGGGCACGGCGGTGCTGGCTCGGGGCTCCATGGTGGTGCGTCCGGGGTCCATCGAGCTGACGGTCGGTGCACCGATCGCGACGGACGGGTGGACCCGAGAGGAGGCCGATCGACGGATGGAGGAGATCCGCGACGCGGTGGCGGCCTGCGCGGAGGCGTCGCGGGTGCGATTCGAATCGCGGGCCTGAGGGGCGGCTAGGCGAGGCCGAGGTCGGCCAGGTCGGGGCGGACCTCGAGGGCGGCGGCGACGAGGGCGTCGCCTGCCTTGCCGGAGCGGAGGGCACGGAGGAGCTGCCCCTGCTCGCGGTACTCGGACCGACGACGGCGCAGCGCGGTGCCCACGAGGGCGGCCTTGGGGGCGTCGAGCTTCCCGCCGTCCTTGAACATGTCGAGCACGGAGTCGGCGGGCATGTTGTCGATGACACCGAGGGGGATGCCGCAGGCGGCCTCGACCTCTCGCTCCAGCGCGGCGGTCTCGGACGGGTCGCTCACGTGCTTCTCGATGGCCGCGAGCATGCGCTTGAGGGGGCCGAACATGAAGTCGTCGTCGAAGATGGGCATGGCGCGGACCATACCGAGGTCGGCGCCGAGGTGGTGGTCGGCGTGAGACGGCTCGCATCCCGGGGTGAACGGCGCATTCGGGCGAGCTGCGAGCCGCATGTGGGTCGCATCTCGGGGTGAACGGCGCATTCGAGCGAGCTGCGAGCCGCATGCGGCTCGCATCTCGGGGTGAACGGCGCATTCGGGCGACCTGCGAGCCCCCCGCGAGTAACATCCGGCCATGACCGATCGCATCCGCACCTACCGCGAGTTCTGGCCCCACTACGTGGGCGAGCACCGCGTGCCGATGTGCCGCGCGCTGCACTACGTCGGGACGTTCGCGGGCGTGTCGCTGGCGGGCTTCGGGGTCGCGACGGCGGCACCGCTCTGGATCGTGCTCGGCTTGGTGTGCGGCTACGGACCGGCCTGGGTGGGCCACTTCTTCGTCGAGGGCAACCGCCCGGCGACGTTCCGCTACCCCCTGTGGTCGTTCGTCTCGGACTTCCGCATGCTCGGGCTCGCGGTGACCGGACGGATGGGTCGCGAGGTGACGCGGCTCTACGGATCGACGTCTCCGGCGTCGGACGCGCCGCTGCGGATCGACGTCGGCAGCTGAGAGGGCTGCCCGCGCTACAACTCGGGCAGACGGCGCATCTGCCCGAGTTGTGGCGCTCAAGTCCGCTCGCGAATGGCCGTAGAATCTCCTCATGGAACCGCTCGACGTCGAGATCGCCCCGCACTACAAGAAGCTGCAGCTGCTCCTCGCGTTCGTGTCCTGCGGGGTGGGCTGGGTCGTCCTGTACCTGTCCTCCCGGAGTTGGCCCGCGCGCATCAGCGAGAAGGGGATGACGCTCCAGAACGGCAAGAAGGTCGCGTGGTCGAAGCTGACGAACGTCGAGCGCGTGACCGCTGTGGATCAGCGCGGCCGTCGGGTGACCGGCCGCCTCGATCTCAAGTTCGGCAAGACGACGGTCAAGATCGTCCCCCAGTCCATCGTCCCGGGCCAGGCGGTGCTCGACACCATCAGCGAGATCCTCGGAGAGCGCGTCGAGACGGGCTGAGGTGGCCGGCCCCCGGGGTCCGGCCCCCGGCCCCGGGGCCAAGCCCCCGTCCGGCCCCCGGCCCTGAGGTGGCGGAGATTTCCCACTACGCGCTCGCCGGCCGCCCCGGCACCCCCCTCGTGGGAAATTTTGCCCACCGCGCGGACCGCGCCCTGCCCACCGCCCGCGCCCTGCCACCGCCCGCGCCTTGCCCACCGCGCCGCCCGCGCCGCGCCGCGCCGCGCCCCGCGCCCGACGCCCACGCCCGGCCCCACCTCTACAGCTTCGCGGGCGGGATCCCCACACGTGGCCCGGGGTGCAGCTCTTCGCGGGCGACCAGGGGCTGGTTGCAGTACTCGCACGCCACCGACTCGCCCTCGAACACGACCTGCGCCCCCACGCCCGCGCCGCAGCTGGGGCACTTGGTGACGATCGCGTGCTTCGTCGTGAGCCGACCGCGGTGCATCCACGTCTGGTCCGGGCGGTGGAACACGAGGTCCGCTTCGCCTCGCTGCGCCACCTGGAGGATCTCCTCCTCGGCCTTCGCGTAGGCGACCCCCAGCTTGCGGGCGAACTCCTCCGTGGTGAACGCGTCGTGCGTCCTCACGAGGCCCGCGGCGCGCTCGTCGATGTCCTGCTGCCGGGCCGACGCCCGGGCCGCGAGGTAGAGCCACAGCCCGGGGATCGCCGCCACGCTCCCGAAGAAGAGGCCCGGCACCAGCGAGTCGAACCTGCCCTTGCCCTCGAGGGGGTCGAGGAACATGAAGATCGCGAGCACGTAACAGGCCCCCGCGATCGTCAGGAAGCAGCCGCCCAGCGTTCTCTTCACCTGCATGGCCGCATCATGACATTTCGCGCCCCCGTGATCGTCCGGCGCCCCTCGATCACGGGCCGCCCCCTGCTACCCTGAAACGCTCCCCGGGACTCCCCGTGCGGGATCCCGCGGCCGTCTTTCGGAGGCCCTGATGATCCGGCGCGCCCGCCTGCTTCCTCTCCTCGCGCTCGCGGCGGCCCTCGTCGCCCCCGGCTGTCCCGACGACGACGACGACTTCGGGCCCGACCCCGTCGACGACGACGACACCACCGAGCCCACGCCGACGCAGACGTCGGCCGCCTCCGTGAACCCCACCACGCTCGACTTCGGCGAGGTCCTGGTCGGCGACCAGTCCACCGCGAGCACCGTCGTCCGCTCCGTCGGCAACCGCGATCTCATCCTCGAAGAACTCGACATCCCCGTCGGCTTCGCCCCCCTCTTCAACGTCCCCATCACCCTCGCTCCCGAAGAGTCGGTCGAGCTCGAGTTCAGCTTCACCCCGGACGTCGAGGGCGACTTCAGCGGCGAGGCGACCATCGCCACCAACGCCAACGTGGGCGCCACCGAGATCAGCCTCGACTTCGAGGCCGTGGGCGTCGTCCCGCAGCCCGAGACCGAGGACTGCACCGACGGCATCGACAACGACCTCGACGGCGACGTGGACTGCGACGACACGGACTGCTTCTTCGACCCCACCTGCGCCCCCGAGGACTGCGAGAACGGCGTCGACGACGACACCGACGGCGACGTGGACTGCGACGACGACGAGTGCGACGACCACCCGGCCTGCGCGCCCGTCGAGATCTGCGACAACTCGATCGACGACGACGGCGACGGCGACGTGGACTGCGACGACTCCGACTGCACCAACCAGACCGCGTGCCTGACCGAGATCTGCGACGACATCTTCGACAACGACCTCGACGGCCTCGCCGACTGCGACGACCCCGACTGCGCCGGCGAGCCCGTCTGCACGCCCGAGACCTGCGACGACGGCGCGGACAACGACGGCGACGGCCTCGTGGACTGCGTGGACCCCGACTGCACCGGCGTGCCCGAGTGCATCGACGAGCTCTGCGACGACGGCATCGACAACGACGCGGACGGCGACCTCGACTGCGCCGACGCCGAGTGCCTCACCGAGCCCGTCTGCATCGCCGAGACCTGCGACAACGGCCTCGACGATGACGGCGATCTGGCCATCGACTGCGCCGACGCCGAGTGCTCGACCTTCGCGAACTGCCTCCTGACCGAGATCTGCGGAAACGGCCTGGACGACGACCTCAACGGCGACACCGACTGCGACGACATCGCCTGCGAGTTCCTCGCGTCGTGCACCGGCTCCGAGAACTGCGTCAACGGCCTGGACGACGACGGCAACGGCTTCGTGGACTGCGACGACGCGGCCTGCGCGGCCCTCACCACCTGCACCCCCGAGACCTGCGACGACGGCGCCGACAACGACGGCGACCTCCTCATCGACTGCCTCGATCCCGACTGCGTGGGCACGTCGGTGTGCGTGATCGAGATCTGCGACAACGGCGCGGACGACGACGGCGACGGCTTCATCGACTGCACCGACTCCGAGTGCCTCGTGGACCCCGAGTGCGTGGTCGAGGTGTGCGACGACCTGGTGGACAACGACCTCGACGGCGCCATCGACTGCGCCGACTCCGAGTGCACGACGGACTCGGCCTGCATCGCCGAGGGGTGCAACAACGGCTCGGACGACGACGGCGACGGCCTCGTGGACTGCGCGGACCCCGAGTGCCTCACGTCGACCTTCTGCTCCATCGCGGAGATCTGCGACGACGGCCTCGACAACGACGGCGACGGCAGCACGGACTGCCAGGACACCGAGTGCACCTGGACCTTCATCCCCACGTGCACGTCCGAGGACTGCACCAACGGCATCGACGACGACGCCGACGGCGACGTGGACTGCGACGATCTCCAGTGTCTCACGGCCCCGTCGTGCGCCCTCGAGATCTGCGACGACGGCATCGACAACGACAACAACGGCCTGATCGACTGCCTCGACGTCGCCGACTGCGCCACCGCCGCCGCCTGCGTGGCCGAGATCTGCGACAACGGCGTCGACGACGACGGCGACAACTTCATCGACTGCACCGACTCCGAGTGCCTCACCGGCGACCCCGCCTGCGTCGTCGAGAACTGCACCAACCAGGTGGACGACAACGGCGACGGCTTCGTGGACTGCGCCGACCCGCAGTGCTCCGTCCAGGCGATCTGCATCGTCGAGATCTGCGACAACGCGATCGACGACGACGGCGACGGCTACATCGACTGCGCCGACCCGACCTGCCAGATCCTCGCCACCTGCCAGACCGAGAACTGCACCAACGGCGTGGACGACGACGGCGACGGCGACATCGACTGCGTGGACACGTCCTGCATCCCCCAGGCGGCCTGCGCGGCCACCGGCGAGGCGGGCTTCTGCACCAACAGCCTCGACGACGACGGCGACTACTTCATCGACTGCGTGGACACCGAGTGCGTGGCCGACCCGGTGTGCAACCCCGAGGTGTGCGACGACGGCTTCGACAACGACGGCGACGGCTTCGTGGACTGCGTGGACACCGACTGCGCGGGGTTCGCGGGCTGCACCCTGGAGGTCTGCGACAACGGCCTGGACGACGACGGCGACCTGTTCATCGACTGCGTGGACGCCGACTGCATCGCCGAGCCCGTGTGCATCGTCGAGATCTGCGACAACGCGATCGACGACGACGGCGACGGCTTCGTGGACTGCACCGACACCGAGTGCACCGCCGAGCCGGTGTGCGTCCCCGAGAACTGCGTCAACGCCATCGACGACGACCTCGACGGGGACATCGACTGCCTCGACTTCGACTGCTTCTTCGACCCGGCGTGCGGCGCCGAGACCTGCGACGACGGCCTCGACAACGACGGCGACAACCTCGTGGACTGCGACGACGTCATCGACTGCGGGCTCTTCACCGGCTGCATCACCGAGGACTGCGGCAACTCGATCGACGACGACTACGACAACCTCGTGGACTGCCTCGATCCCGAGTGCGCGACGGCCGCCGTGTGCATCGTCGAGGTCTGCGACAACACCGTGGACGACGACGGCGACGGCGACGCGGACTGCGACGACTCCGAGTGCACCCTGAACGCGTCCTGCATCGTCGAGATCTGCGACGACGGCCTCGACAACGACGGCGACGGCACCATCGACTGCACCGACACGGAGTGCGCCGCCGAGGCCGCCTGCATCCCCGAGCTCTGCACCAACACCATCGACGACGACGGCGACGGGTACGTGGACTGCGCCGACCCCGAGTGCTCCGGGACCACGGCCTGCACCTCCGAGATCTGCGACAACAACGTCGACGACGACGCCGACAACCTCGTGGACTGCGCCGACCCGAGCTGCTTCGGCTCCGCGCTGTGCGTGCTCGGCGGCAACGAGAACTGCTCCGACGGGGTGGACGACGACAACGACGGCCTCGTGGACTGCCTCGACCCCGACTGCTTCCAGGACCCGGCGTGCCTCGTCGAGATCTGCACCGACGGCTTCGACAACGACCTCGACGGCGACGTGGACTGCGCGGACACGGACTGCGCGGCCGACCCGTCGTGCATCGCCGAGGTGTGCGACGACGGCATCGACAACGACGGCGACGGCGACGTGGACTGCCTGGACTCGGACTGCCTCGGCGCGTCCGCCTGCATCCCCGAGATCTGCACCAACACGATCGACGACGACGGCGACGGCCTCGTGGACTGCGCGGACTCCGAGTGCCTCACCGACCCCGCCTGCGCCGTGGAGATCTGCACGAACGGCGTCGACGACGACGGCGACGGGGACGTCGACTGCCTCGACTTCGACTGCTTCAACACCCTGGCCTGCGGCGAGGTGTGCGACGACGGCATCGACAACGACGGCGACAACCTCGTGGACTGCCTCGACCCCGACTGCAGCCAGCACAACGCCTGCATCGCGGAGGTCTGCGACAACGGCGTGGACGACGACGGGGACGGCACCGTCGACTGCGACGACACCGAGTGCGCCGCGGACGCGTACTGCACCACCTGCACTTCGGTGGGCACCGTCGCCTGCGCGGGCACGGCCCCGGCGAACAACGGCGACCCGGGCTCGTCGGACGCCGTCGACTCCTACGCCTGCGGCGGTTGGGACGCCACCGGCCCGGAGATCGTCTTCGAGTACGTCGCCACCGAGGCCGGACCGCACTTCGTGGCGCTCTCGGGTCTCACCGCGAACCTCGACCTCTACATCCTCGACCAGACGGCCGCGGGGGGCGCCTGCACCGGCAGCTCCTGCATCGCGTTCGGCGACCAGTCCGCGTCGTTCACGGCGGTGGTGGGCGACACGTACCTCTTCGTGGTCGACGGGCGCTTCGGGGCCACCAGCAACTTCACGCTGAACGTCTTCTGCCCCAGCAACCTCGTCGAGAACTGCACCGACGGCATCGACAACGACTTCGACGGCGACATCGACTGCGCCGACACCGAGTGCAACTGCGCCGTCACCTGCACCCCGAGCTCCACGCTCACGTGCGGCCAGTCGCTCGTGGGCAACACGGCCGCGAGCCCGTCCCAGATCTCGACGTACTCGTGCGGCGTGCCCGCCACGGGGCCCGAGGAGTTCTTCACGTTCATCGGTCCCCCGGGCGGCGGCATCGTGGACTTCCAGCTCGCGAGCCTGAGCAACGCGGACCTGGAGCTGTACGCCCTGACGTCGAACGCGGGGGTCTGCGACCCGACGGTGTGCGCGGGGTCGAGCACGGGCTCGGGGGCGACCGAGCTCCTCTCCCTCACGACGACCGCGGGGGTGGAGTACTTCGTGGGCGTCGAGGGCTTCGACGGCGACTCCGGCCCGTTCGTCCTGGACGTCCTGTGCCCGAGCACGACCCTCGAGGTCTGCGGCAACTTCATCGACGACGACGGTGACGGCGACGTGGACTGCGACGACTCCGAGTGCTTCGGGGACCCGGGGTGCACGGTCGAGGTCTGCAACAACAGCTTCGACGACGACGGCGACGCCCTCATCGACTGCGCGGACCCCGACTGCACGGGCGATCCGGCGTGCGCGGCCGAGATCTGCAACGACTTCATCGACAACAACGGCAACGGCCTCATCGACTGCGCCGACGCCCAGTGCGCCACCGCCACGGTCTGCATCCCCGAGGTCTGCACCAACGGCATCGACGACGACTCCGACGGCGACACGGACTGCGACGACCTCGAGTGCGAGAACCACCCGACGTGTCCCGCCCCGGTCTGCTCGGCGGTGGTCTCGACGATCGCCTGCGGGGGCTCGGTCGTGGGCACGACCACCACCGCGGTCAACTCGATCACCGGGTACGCGTGCGGCAACACGAGCCCGGGCGCGGACGTCACCTACGAGTTCACGGCTCCGGCCACCCAGATCGCGACCCTGACGCTGCAGATCGACACGCCGAACACGGACCTCGACCTCGTGGTGCTCAGCGACCAGGGCAACGGCTGCGAGGGCGGCTCCTGCGACGCCTTCTCGGGCTCCCCCACGCTGAACCCCGAGCTGCTCGCCTTCCCCGTCAGCCAGGGCGACACGTACTTCCTGCTGGTGGACAGCAAGCTCCCCTCGGTCTCGGGCGACTTCACCCTGTCCCTCGCCTGCGGCAACACCGCGGGCACCGAACTGTGCGGCGACGGCATCGACAACGACGGCAACGGCCTCACCGACTGCAACGATCCGGTCTGCGCCACCAACCCGGCGTGCGTCACCCCGCCCGAGATCTGCACCGACGGCATCGACAACGACGGCGACGGCCTCATCGACTGCCTCGACAGCGACTGCTTCGCGGCGGCCGTCTGCAGCCTCACCGAGAACTGCAGCAACGGCATCGACGACGACACCGACGGCCTGATCGACTGCCAGGACACCGACTGCGTGGGCGACATCAACTGCCTGGGCATCGAGAACTGCACGGACGGCATCGACAACTCGGGCAACGGGCTCGTCGACTGCCAGGATCCCACCTGCAACGGCACCGCCTTCTGTGCCACCGAAGTGAGCTGCGACAACGGCTTCGACGACGACGGCGACGGCGACGTGGACTGCGCCGACTCCGACTGCACCACGCAGTCCGTGTGCATCCCGGAGATCTGCGGCGACGGCATCGACAACGACAACGACGCCCTCGTGGACTGCAACGACCCCGAGTGCACCCTCGACCCCGCGTGCATCCCCGAGCTGTGCCAGAACGGGATCGACGACGACGGCGACGGCTTCATCGACTGCCTCGACACCGAGTGCAGCACCCAGCCCTTCTGCATCCCCGAGCTGTGCAACAACGGCGTGGACGACGACGGCGACGGCGACGTGGACTGCGCCGACCTCGAGTGCGTGGCCGAGGCCGTGTGCATCACCGAGAACTGCACCAACGGCGTGGACGACGACGGCGACGGCGCGGTGGACTGCGCCGACAGCGAGTGCTTCGCGAACGCGGCGTGCACCGCCGAGAACTGCACCAACGGCGTGGACGACGACGGCGACGGCCTCGTCGACTGTCTGGACCCGGGCTGCTTCGGCAACATCGCCTGCGCGCTGGGCGGCACCGAGAACTGCACCGACGGCGTGGACGACGACGCGGACGGCTTCGTCGACTGCCTCGACCCCGACTGCTTCCAGGACCCGGCCTGCATCCCCGAGCTGTGCGCCAACGGCTTCGACGACGACGGCGACGGCCTCGTGGACTGCAACGACCCCGAGTGCACCTCGGCCGCGGCCTGCACCCCCGAGAACTGCACCAACGGCGTCGACGACGACGGCGACAACCTCGTGGACTGCGCCGACACGGACTGCAACGGCGCCCCCGCCTGCACCCCGGAGATCTGCGGCAACGGCATCGACGACGACGGCGACGGCCTCATCGACTGCTTCGACCCCGAGTGCCCGCTCGACCCGAGCTGCATCGCCGAGAACTGCACCAACGGCATCGACGACGACGGCGACAACGCCATCGACTGCAACGACTCGGAGTGCTTCAACAACATCGCGTGCGGCGAGGTGTGCGACGACGGGATCGACAACGACGGCGACAACGACGTCGACTGCGCCGACTCGGACTGCGCCAACCACAGCGCGTGCATCCCCGAGATCTGCGACGACGGGATCGACAACGACGGCGACGTGTTCGCGGACTGCGACGACACCGAGTGCGTGGCGGATCCGTACTGCACCACCTGCGTGGAGCTGACGACCCCCGTGCTCGGGTGTACCGGCACCGTCCCCGGCCTCAACGTCGCCGCGGGCTCGACGGACGCGAACAACAGCTACGCCTGCGGCGGCTGGGACGCGACCGGCAACGAGATCGTCTACGAGTGGACGGCCACGGAGACCGGCAACCACGTGGTGGCCCTGTCGGGCCTCGCGGCCAACCTCGACCTGTACGTCATGGACGACTCGACCCCGGGCTGCGACTCCGGCGCGTGCGTCGCGTTCGGCGACCAGTCCGTGTCCTTCAGCGCCACGGCGGGCAACACCTACTACGTCGCGGTGGACGGTCGCTTCGGGGCCGTGAGCGCCTACAACCTGCTCACGTACTGCCCGTCCGACCTCGTCGAGAACTGCACCGACGGCATCGACAACGACCTCGACGGCGACGTGGACTGCGCCGACTCGGACTGCACCTGCCAGGTCACCTGCAGCACCACCGCGACCCTGAACTGCGGCGACTCGGTGGCGAGCTCCACGCAGCTCGGCGTGGACCTCATCGACACGTACTCGTGCGGCGTCCCGGCCACCGGTGAGGAGCTCTTCTACTCGTTCACCGGGCCTCCGGGCGGCGGCAACGTCGAGTTCCACCTGAGCACCATCAACCCCACGGCCGACCTCGACCTGTACGTCCTGGACGACAACACGGGCGCGTGCGACCCGAACCTGTGCATCGACGCGGCCACCGCCGCGGGGAACAGCGACACGCTGATCATCAACACGGTCGCGGGCGACGAATACGCCGTGGGCGTCGAGGGCTACGCGAACACCTCCGGCACGTTCGTGCTGGACGTGGTCTGCCCGTCCACCACCGTGGAGAACTGCAGCAACGCCGTGGACGACGACGGCGACGGCGACACGGACTGCAGCGACAGCAACTGCTTCGGCGACGCGGCGTGCGCCACGGAGGTCTGCGACAACTCGTTCGACGACGACGGCGACGGCCTCGTGGACTGCCTCGACACGATCGACTGCGGGACGAACCTGCTCTGCGTCGCCGAGAACTGCACCGACGGCGTCGACAACGACGGAGACGGGGACGTGGACTGCGCCGACAGCGAGTGCGTGGGCGTCACCTTCTGCCTGCCGGAGCAGTGCAACAACCAGATCGACGACGACCAGGACGGGGACGTGGACTGCGCGGACAGCGAGTGCGCGGCGGCCCCCAACTGCGTGACCGCGACCTGCCCCGCCAACTCCACGAGCGTGGCGTGTCCGTCCACCACCACCGACACCACCACCGGATCGACCAACCTCGTGGGCGGCTACGGCTGCCAGAACGCCGAGCTCGGCCCCGAGGTGCTGTTCGAGTACACCGCCGTCGCGGCCCAGATCGTGACCGCCGAGCTGACCATCATCACGCCCGGGATCGATCTCGACGTGGTGGTGGTCACGGACCCGGGCAGCGGCTGCGATCCCCTGAACTGCCTGACCGTCGCGGGGGCGACGACGAACCCGGACACGGTCGCGTTCACGACCACCCCGGGCGACATCTACTACATCTTCGTGGACGGGAAGACCGCCCTCGACGTCGGCGACTTCACCCTGGACCTGTCCTGCGGCGCCACCACCACCTCGGAGGTCTGCACCAACGGCTTGGACGACGACAACGACGGCGACGTGGACTGCGCCGACAGCGAGTGCGTCGCGGATCCGACCTGCCTGCCCACGCCCGAGATCTGCAACGACCTGATCGACAACGACGGCGACGGGCTCGTGGACTGCGCCGACATCGACTGCTTCGGCACGCCCAGCTGCACCACGGCCGAGAACTGCTCCGACAACCTGGACAACGACAACGACGGGCTCGTCGACTGCCAGGATCCGGACTGCTCGGGCGACATCAACTGCATCCTCGTGGAGGTCTGTTACAACGGCCTGGACGACAACAACGACGGCCTGATCGACTGCGCCGATCCCACCTGCTTCGGCGGCCCGAACTGCGTCACCGAGGTGTCCTGCACCAACGCCTTCGACGACGACGGCGACGGGGACGTGGACTGCGCCGACACCGACTGCGCCCTGAACGTGGCCTGCCTCACCGAGGTCTGCAACGACGGCGCCGACAACGACAACGACGGCCTCGTGGACTGCCTCGATCCCGACTGCGTCCCCCACGCCACCTGCCCCGAGCTGTGCGCGGACGGCATCGACAACGACGCGGACGGCCTCGTGGACTGCGCCGACGGCTCCTGCGCGGGCAACGCGGCCTGCGCCGAGGTGTGCAACGACGGCGTCGACAACGACGGCGACGGGCTCGTGGACTGCGCCGACACCGTGGACTGCGGGACGAACGCGGCGTGCCTGGTGGCCGAGATCTGCGACGACGGCATCGACAACGACGGCGACGGGTCCATCGACTGCGCCGACACCACCGACTGCGGGGCGGCCCTCGCCTGCCTCGCCGAGGTGTGCAACGACGGCACGGACGACGACGGCGACGGCCTCACCGACTGCGCCGACCCGGACTGCGCGGGCGATCCCGGCTGCCCCAACACCTTCTGCTCGGTGGCGAGCGTCGTCGGCTGCGGCTCCACGATCACCGACGCGACCCTCGCCGTGTCCGAGGTCACCGGCTACGGCTGCGGCAACGTCGAGCTCGGCGGCGAGCTCTTCTACCGCCTCAGCACGGCGACCCCCGAGACCGTGCAGCTGTCGCTGACGCCCACCGATCCCGCGGACGACCTCGACCTCGTGCTGCTCGACAACAGCGCGGGCGACTGCGTGCCGGGCAACTGCTCGCTCTACTCCTCCACGGCGCTGCTGACGGAGACGCTCGTCTTCAACACGGTCGCGGGCGCCACCTACTACGTGGGCGTCGACGGCCTCGGGGTCTCGGACTTCGGCGGCTTCCAGCTGGACGTGACGTGCGGCACGACCACCGCCGAGATCTGCAACAACGGCGTGGACGACGACGGCGACGGGGACATCGACTGCGCCGACGCGAACTGCGCCAACGCCGCCGTGTGCAACCCGTCCGAGATCTGCAACAACGGGCTGGACGACGACAACGACGGCTCCATCGACTGCGCCGACGGCGACTGCGCCACGGACCCGTCGTGCATCGCCGAGCTGTGCAGCAACTCGGTCGACGACGACGGGGACGGCGACGTGGACTGCGCCGACATCGAGTGCGTCGTGGATCCGGCCTGCACGGGCCTCGAGAACTGCGCGAACGGGCTCGACGACGACGGCGACGGGGTCGTCGACTGCGACGACACCGACTGCTTCTCGGATCCCGCGTGCCCGGGCCTGGCCTGCACGCTCGTCTCGACCCTGCTGTGCGACACGCCGGTCACCGGCACGACCGTCGGGGCGACGGACGAGCTGCCGCAGTACGGCTGCCAGAACAGCCCCGCGCCGGGCAACGATCAGGTCTACGCCTTCGTGACCCCGGGGCAGGGCAACTTCGGCCTCGAGCTCACGTCGACCTCCGGCGCCGACCTGGACGTCGCGTTCCTGTTCAACCAGGGGGCAGGCTGCGATCCGTCGGCGTGCGGTGCGCTCGCGTCGACGTCCCAGAACCCCGAGACGCTCGCCTTCGGCGGGCAGGCCAACGAGGTCTTCTACTTCGCGGTCGACTCCCTCTCGGGCGCCTCGGACGCCTTCACCATCGAGGTCCAGTGCGCCACCGTCACGGCGGAGGACTGCGGCAACCAGATCGACGACGACGGCGACGGCCTGGTCGACTGCCTGGATCCCAACTGCGGCACCGACGCGGCGTGCCTGCCCGCGGAGATCTGCAACAACAACGTCGACGACGACGGGGACTTCGACGTGGACTGCGCGGACAGCGACTGCGTCAACGACCCCAACTGCGTGGTCGAGATCTGCAACAACGGCGTCGACGACGACGCGGACGGCTCCATCGACTGCGACGACGTCGCCGACTGCGCCACGAGCGTCTTCTGCCAGCCCGAGAACTGCACCAACGGCATCGACGACGACCAGGACGGCGACACGGACTGCGCCGATCAGGACTGCGCCTTGGCCGCCGCGTGCGGCGCCCCGCCCCAGGAGGTCTGCACCAACGGGGTGGACGACGACGGCGACCTGTACGTGGACTGCGCGGACGCGGGCTGCTCGGCCGCCCCGGCGTGCGCGCAGGAGAACTGCGGCGACGGCGTGGACAACGACGGCGACGGCCAGATCGACTGCGGCGACTCGGACTGCGGCCCGGACCCGGGCTGCATCGTGGGCACCTGCACCCCCGACTCGACCATCGCGTGCGGCGCGTCGATCACGAGCACCACCTCGGGCACGTCCGACGAGGACCACTACTCCTGCGGTCCCGGCGTGTCCCAGTACGGCCCGGAGGACATCTACACGTTCACGTCCACCGGCGAGGCCCTGGAGATCGTGCTCACCCACACGTCGAGCGCGAACCTCGACCTGGTGGTGCTCGAGAACGCGGGCACGTCGTGCGATCCGGCGTCGTGCCTGGCGGCGTCCACCGTCTACCAGTCTCCCGAGTCGGTCGTGGTGAGCACCGTCGCGGGCTCGACGTACCACATCATCGTGGACGGCCCCGCCACCCAGGACGCCGACACGTACACCTTGTCACTGGCGTGCGGCGCGCAGACCACCGGCCTCTACGAGCAGTGCACCAACGGCCTGGACGAGGACGGCGACGGCGACATCGACTGCGACGACGCCGACTGCTCGGTCTTCCCGTCGTGCATCCCCGGCGAGAACTGCAACGACGCCCTCGACAACGACTTCGACACGGGCATCGACTGCGGCGACTCGGACTGCACGCAGGCGACCAACTGCAAGCCCGAGTCGTGCACCAACGGCCTGGACGACGACGGCGACGGAGACATCGACTGCGTCGACATCGACTGCTACCTGGACCCGGCCTGCCCGTAGATCGGGGGGTCGCCGGCTCGGCAGGCAGGCCCCGGGTCAGGGGGCGGCGGGCTGGTCGCTGGGCGGGGGAGGCGCGAGCGTCA
>Ga0114933_10002358_pt1 | contig 19763 bp, 20 predicted proteins | sample 4SBtaG_FD_89691 | JGI IMG/M metagenome (GOLD analysis project Ga0114933, IMG submission 89691) | Deep subsurface microbial communities from Kolumbo volcano to uncover new lineages of life (NeLLi) - 4SBTROV12_W25 metaG | ecosystem: Environmental > Aquatic > Marine > Volcanic | place: Kolumbo... | reverse complement strand
TGGAATTGATGTTGAACGAATTCGAAGAATGATTGTTGAATCACAATTTGAAATTCCTACAATTGATGATGCAATGATTGAAAAAGTTAGAAAAGATTTAGGACTATCAAAGAAAAGTCTTAGTTTTACAGCAATAATGGACAAAGCAAAGAAAAAATGGAAAAATCTTTCACGTCAAGTCAGAGTTGTAATTGCGTTGATGTCTTTTCTCAAAATGGATTTTGAAAAACTAAATAAAATAAAAATTGAAGATCTAGATATTCCAAACAAAAAATTATTCTATTGGGATTTTGGAGATTCACAATCAAAATCAGTTGATATGGATCCTGACAGTCAATATTACAAACAGCTAACTAACACTGTTCAAGGTGAACCATTAACTACATTTTTGACTAAAAGATTTCAACGTGTAGGCCCTACAACTGCAGTAAAATTTGCAGAATTTGCAAAATTCAAACCTGAAAAACGAATGGGTACTTTAACAAATCAAGAACTTGTTCAGCTTAGTGATTCACTTCAAAAATTTGATGACTTTATGGCTCCTGATTCTAGTTGCCTGGCTCCATTAGGAGAAGAGCCCTTGGAAAAAGGAATCAAGAAATTCTTTAATCCTGATTTCACTGCCGTAGTTCAGCGACCTCCATCTGCATATTCTGGATTTCCATTCATTATTGAGATGGGCATCGCTTATGGGGGAGATATCAAATCAGGCGGGCCTCATGTTTATCGTTATGCTAATAGAATTCCCTTGCTGTATGATGAAGGTAGTGATGTTGTTCTAAAAGTGGTAAATGATACTGATTGGGGTCGATACAAGGTAAAAGGCGAACCTCCATTCATCATTGTTTCTCATATTTGCTCTACTAGAATTCCATACAAAACAGCAGGAAAAGAAAATGTTGCTGATAGACAGGAAATAGAGCGGGAGTTGAGATTAGGATTACAGTTTTTGTCAAGAAAATTAGCAGCATACATGTCAAAAAGAGGTCAAGCAGACATGGCAAAAAAGAGAGCAAATCTTTATGCAAAATATATTCCATTGATTGCAGAATTTTGTACAGAACTAGCTGGAAAGAAAAAAGAACCTAATTATCAGAAAATATTGGATGAAAATGCTGTTGAATCTAAAAAAGTAAATGAGGAGGAAAAAGAAATTGAAAACTAGTAAAAAAGAACAAACCAAAATTAAAGAACGAAGCAAAAAAGCAGATGAAAAACAAAAGAATATTCTTGAAATGCTCAAAAGTCATGGTGCAACAATTTATGATGACCTAGATAATGGCCAATTCCCAAAATTCTCTATTCCTAGTAGATCCGTAAGTAATATTGTATATGATAAAAAACTTAGACAGTATATTTTAGGAACTAATGCAGCTGTTCGAAGTTCGAGAAACTCTGCACAGTTGAGATCATTTACACAATTAATGTGGTTAGCATTTTTTGCAAATAGATTAACCCATGAAAAAAAATCATCTACATTAAGAGATGTCTATTATTCATCACAGGCTTTCGCTATTGAATTTGAAGATCAATCTGAATCAGATAATATCATTGTGGATTTAGAGGCTGTAACCTCAAAACCTAGAGAGGATTTCCACATATTCCCTGAAGAAAGAAGCTCAATCTTTGGTGATTTGAACATAGAATACACTATTCCTGGTTATGAGGGAAAAACTATGAATTTATCAAATCATCCTGATGGTTATTCAATAGGACCTAGCTTGACAACTGCTGAATTAGTAGATACTAGCGCTGAAATTGTTATTGCAATAGAGAAAGGTGGTCTTTTTACAAGATTTGTTGAAGAACAAATTGATAAAAAATTCAAATCAATTATTATCAATACTGGTGGACAAGCACCACGTTCAACTAGAACATTACTAAAAAGATTACATGATGAAATGAAATTACCTGTAATTGTTCTAACAGATGGAGATGTGTATGGAGAACATATTGCAATGGTAATAAAATCTGGTTCAGCAAATGCTGCCCATCTTAGAGAGTTGACAGTCCCTGATGCAAAATGGGTTGGAGTGTGGGCTACTGATATTGAAAAATACAAGTTACCGACAATTCCAATGACTGAATCTGATATCAAACGATGTTATGATCTTCAAAAAGATCCAAGATATCAAGATGGAATTTGGAAAAAAGAACTTGATGTATTTTTAAGATTAAAAAGAAAAGCAGAATTGGAAGCATTTTCAAAATATGGATTGACAAATATTACTGACAAGTATTTACCACAAAAATTAGAATTAGCAAAAAGTCTTTAGTTATTTTATTCTTAGTGTTAATACACCATTTCTATATTTAAAATCAAAAATTTGCATTTTATTAATACCTTCTATTGGTACTTCTTTCGAAAATCCACCTGTTCCACGAATGTATAAAATTCCATCCACTAGTCTAACTGCAATTTTATCTTCAGGACCTGGAACTTCTGCTACAAAAACTAGTTCATCTTCTCCTTTAATCAGATCATATACCCAGTTCTTTGTTTCTTGCTCTCTAACTTTACTGTAAGTCGGTTTTTGATCTTTTGTCATTTTTTTCAAAACTTTAACCCAATAAAACATTGTAAGGGCAGCTGCACCAATTAGAATAAAGCTAACAAATCCTGTGTCTGCCCTTTGCGTCATAATGTAGATGATACCTAAAAACAAAATAATGATTATAGGTATGACAAAATTTAATGATTGATCATTTGAATATGCTCCTTTGTAACTTGCCAAACAGTAAAAATTAAGGTCTACCAAATATAAAGTATCTTTGGTTTTTATTACCATTTTTGAAATTTTAGCTATTGTCTGATGACAAACAAACTAAACTTTCAATACGTGAAATTGCATTAAGAGGAACTATCATTGCAGCCATTATCACAATTCCATCTATTCTAGCGTTTGTTCTAACTTGGACAATTTTGGATAACTTGATTTACGCTGCAATTTTAGGGGCTATTGTTCATTTTATTGCAATGGGATTTTCATTAAAAATTGCCAAAAAAATACTTGTTAAAAAATAATTAGATAGATCATGTTTTATGGGTTATGATTTATTTTAAAAATAATGTCTTTTTCTGGAATTGAAAATGATCTTGTTTCTGAAATTCACTTGGAACCTATTCAAGCTAAAATCTATTTGTTAGTTACATACTATGGAAAAATGTCATCTGAAACAATTGCTGAAAAACTAAAGATTTCAGTTGATGATGCTATGAAAGCATCTAAAGATCTAATGACACTTGGTGCTTTTATTGATATTTCTGCTTCTGAGTTTGAGGCTATGCATCCACGATTCACTGCTGTTAATATGTACAGAAAGATGTGTGAGCGAGAAAATATTGAATTTAAACGAAACAAAATCGTTGATAATATTGGAGTAATTTTGGAAAAACCATATGATGATGCAAGAACTAAATAATGCTAAATCTTGGTGAACAACATTGAGTATTGATACTGAAACCTGTAAACATCAACCTGTATATTTTGGTGTGATAAATATCAACATTGATGAACGTACAATAGGTTCTGTTGATGTATGGCGATGTGGTGTTTGCAAGAAAAAATTCTGTGAGGAAAAGCAACTTGGTATTGAAGAACTTGCAGATTTGGTAGGTATGCCAAAAATTGATCCTGATGCAAAATGGGGTGTTACTGTATGTAAGTTACAACAGGGTAAATACAAATGGAAATTAGTTAGACTAAAAGAAAATGGTGAAATTAAACATGAATGTATTGATGAAAAAGTAATTCCACTAAAGGTTAATGATTTCAAAGTTGAAGATGAGCAACATTGGAGTTTTCTAGTTGATGATAATGTTAACAAAGCTGTAGAAATTTAACCTCAAAATGGATCTTAAAGTTCACATTAACAATATTCATGGAAGCCAAATGGCTGCAAAAATTACAGGGAATTTTACAATCGATGAAAATGAATTTCGTTTTACTGCGATTGCGTTTGGTAGAATAGGTGGACAAAATATTGGTGCAAAGCTCTCACAAACAACAGAGAAAGAATTAGAAAAATTAGGGTATAATGTTGATGAAGTTATAGATTCACTTCAGCGTAATCTGTTACAAGGAGATTTGACTCTACCTGAAGGACTCAAAAAAGAGTCATTTGTTGATGATTAAAATTCTGCCTCTTCTAATGCTTTAGCACAAGAACAACTTCTTGTTTTAGGAATTTTATCAATTAATTCTGTAAGTATTTTTTTTGTTTTTTCAACATTTTTTGTTAATGTCTCAATTACTTCTTTAGCCGTAACTGGTTTGTCTGCCCAAACATCATAATCTGTAACTGTTGAAATTGAAGCATAACACATCTGTGCTTCCCTTGCTAGTTGACATTCTGGAACAAGAGTCATTCCAATAATGTCTGCACCAGTTGTTCTATAGAATTTTGATTCAGCTTTAGTGGAAAATCGTGGCCCCTCTATGCAGACATATGTGCAATCTTTATGCATATCCAAATCATGATTATCTGTTACTTGAAGAATTGATGATTGTAATTCTGGACAAAAAGGATCAGCTACTGAAATGTGTATGACTCTGCCGTCTTCTGAAAACGAACCGTCTCTTGATTTTGTGAAATCTATGAATTGTGTGGGTAATGCAAAGTGACCTGGTGCTAATTCTTCTTTTAAACTTCCAACTGCTGATGGAGCAATAATCCTAGTAACTCCTAGTTCTTTGAATGCCCAAATATTGGCTTTAAAATTAATTTTATGTGGTGGAATGGTGTGTTTTTTTCCATGTCTTGGAAGAAATGCAATTTTTCTCCCATTAAAAATCCCTACAGTAATTGTATCCGAAGGTTTTCCATATGGTGTATCTATCTCAATTTCTTGTGCGTCTTTTAGTAAACCTGAATCATAAATTCCGGTTCCACCAAAAATTCCAATTTCAACATCTTTTTCCATTTAGTATTTCACCAATGATTTACAATTGTATTTGTTAATTCCTTTCATTCCATTAAGATCTACTAATTCAATAATAAATGCAAATCCAACAATATCTCCACCTATTTTTTCAATTAATTTTGCTGATGCTTTTGCAGTTCCACCAGTTGCAAGTAAATCATCACAAATGAGAACTCGTTCTCCTTCTTTGACGATATCCTTTTGAATTTCTATTGTATCTTTTCCATATTCAATTGTATATGCTAATTTTGTTGTTTTTCCAGGTAGTTTTCCAGCTTTTCTAATCATTACCATGCCTTTGTTATATCTTGAGGCTAAAATTGAGGCTAGAATGAATCCTCTTGATTCAATTCCCGCAAAAACATCAACATCTTTTGGATGGAAATGTTTTGAAAATTCATCAGCAATATAGGATAATGCAGATGGATCTTTCAAAACTGGACTAAAGTCTCTAAATAAAATACCTTTTTTAGGAAAATTAGGATAATCTGCTATTTTGTCTTTAAGATTCACATTGATTTATCAAAATAAGTGAAATAAAATTGTTTGAACTCACTCTATTACAAAAGTTGTTTCTGCACTATTGAATGCATCTGCAACTTTGATGGTATATGTTCCAGGTTCAGTATCTTTAGGAATTACCCATGGTTGGTTGATTTCTCCTTGAGAAGATGCAGGGAATGAAAGCTCTTCAATAATTTCCCCATCCTCTGCAATTATTTCAATAGATACTGTTTGTTGTGCTCCGAAAACTGAGATATTCACAGTTTTTCCATATCCTGGAATCTCTTGTCCTTCTACAACCGATACTATCATACCTTCTGCTGATGTTGCTAATACTTCGATTTCAATATTAGCAAAGTTTGAACCACTTTTTGCATTAATGGTCCATATTCCTGAAATCCCATCTGAAGGAATCCTAAATGAACTCTCAGAAATCTTTCCATCTTTATCTGAAAATGTTTCTTTAACTTTAATTTCATCTCCATCTGGATTGATCAGTGTTAATGTAAGTAGAACATTAGAACCCGTATCTCCTAAAACCAATATTGAATCTCCTGGAAGATAATCTGTTTTTGTAGTGTTGATTTCAATATCCCCCGAACCTATCTGTAGTCCAACTGTAAACACTTCTGTACTTTGAGCACTGCCTTTACTAATTACTGCGGTATATACCCCTGATGCAAATCCCTCAAGATCAATTGAATGAGAACCACGTCCGTCTGGTTCTAATGTGATTGATATTGTATCTCCTTTTGGTTTGTCAGAAGGGTCTACTATAAGTAAACTAATAATTTCTGATGCTTTACCTGAAAGTGTAATGATTGCAGTCTCACTTGCTTTGTAATTGAGTTTATCAAATTCTAAATTGACTGGAATTGTGGGTAATTGCCCTAATCCAACATAAGTGAATTCTTTTTCTTTTTCTTGAGTTGCAATTAGTGTGTATGTTCCCTCTGTTGAAGTTTGTGAAGTTGAATATTCAAAATCAATTTGGCCTGAATCATCAACTTGAATTATATCTGAAAAAATTTCTTTTCCTAACGGATCTTCTAACACAATTTCAACTGCTATATTTTGTATGGCCGTTCCATTAAATTTCATTATTTCGCCTGGTTCAAATTTTAAATTAATTGGAGCGATGATAATTTTTTTATCTGATTCTACAGTCCATGAAATTAGTTTACTATCTCTGCCATCTGTAATTGTTGCACTATATTTTCCAAATGGCGTATCTAATGGTATGATAATAGGTTCATCTAATTTCCAATCTCCTTTACTATCTACTTCTGCTGTTCGAGAATTTATGACGCTTCCATCTGCTGTCATAACTTCAGTTGTTATTGCACTTCCTGGATTACCTGTTCCAAATATTTCCAAAAAATCTCCTCTATGTACTACATTTCCAATTCCTTTGATTGTTAATGGAATATTCTCTGAATCTGGAATTCTATTATCTACTTCGCCAATTCTGAGGCTTAGTTTTCTTTCTTGACCTTCTTTGTCTTTAATTTTAAAATCTACTCTGTCTGCTTTTTGATTATATGGAATCTTCATTGTTGTAATGAAATGTCCATCGGTATCTGTATCAAAACTGCCTATTTTTTGAGAATCAATATAAAAATCAAATTCTTGTGATGCTCCAAAATAATCTCCCGTTACTCTGATTGTGGAACCAACATTTGGTTTCTCTGGAATTATTCTGAAAATAGATTCTACTGTCATACTTTCTCCTGTGTTTTCTGAAACTTGGTTTGATTCTAGATTCTTAACTACTGTAGGAAGATCTTTAGCAATAGATATTCCAGTTCCTATCTGTGTTTCTTCATCTAATACTTTCCAGTTGATTCCTGGATTAGGTTTGTCAGTTTTAACTCCAAATTTTACAGATTCACCAGGTTTGATAGATTCTGATGATGTGAAAATTATAACTCCTTGAGAATTCTTTTCTCCTGTCCAACCTTTTTCAGTTTTAAATGATTTAAAATTAAAATCACTTCCGAGCCAAATTCTTAAAGTATTAACTTCTTCATTAGAATTATTTGTTAATTCTAATAATGATGTTTCTTCTAGTGCTACACTTGTAATTGAAACCTCATCTGCAAAAACATTTGATGGGGCTGAGACTAATGCAACAGAGAATAATAATGCAAATGAAAGGATTATTCCTCTAGTAGAGGATCTATTCATGTAATTCAGACTCCATTTCTCTCACTTAAACCTTGAAGCACTTTCCCAATTTTTCTATTTCTTAGTTTAGTGTTTTTCATGAGCAAACTTCTTAAATCTTAAGGCTTGGCCTTTTGGAATTTATCCAAATCTGGTTTTGTTACTACATTTTGGTACTGTCTGATTCGTTCAGCAATTAGTCTGTATAATGATCTGAATTGGTCTTTTGTTTTGTCTGATAGGAAACTTGCTTCCTCCAGAGTAATCTTCTCACAAATATATCTCGTAATCTCCTCGTTATCAAATTCTTCCCAATCTTCTTCTCTATGATCTTGCCATATTTTTCTCAATTTTTCTAAAATTCCTTTTCCCTCTTTAGATGAAACATCTTGTGCTGTCAGATTTGAAAATCCTTCTTGTCTAAGTTTAATTTCATATGTTTGATTGACTGGGTGTAAATAATCCTCAAGTGCAATATAGTCTTCAATTGATTCTAGTTTCTTTCCTTCTCGTTCAAAGAAAATAGTTTGAATCGATGAAAATTCATTTGAGACTAATTGAGCAGAAATTTGCTTGGATTCCTCAGAATTGTCCAATAAAACAAATGTTCTATATCCGTGATTTCTATAAAATATTGCTAAGGGTAATACTGCATTTTTGTTATATGCTGCAACCACATTTAATGGATTCATAGAAATATTTGGATCTTGTAAAAATTTATCAAAAGCGTTAAGATACATGGCATCTGACATTGTCTCAACAATGATTATTGGTCTAGAATTTGTTCCTATTTCTCTATCTACAATAGATTCTACTTGACCTCTACAAAGACCGTATAATATTGGTGTTAATGTTTTATCATCAGCGTTCCAATAATCATAAAAAATTCTACTGAGATGTTTTCTTTTATCTAATTCTACTACAAGTAAGTTTCCTGGAGTATAATCAAATATCATAAATGGTGAGTGAGTTGCATACAAAACTTGGTTAGACCCAGCTAGATTTTTCAACAAATCTGAAATTCCCATTTGTTGTGTTGGGTGAAGATTTCTTGCTGGTTCATCTAATAGTAATATTGCTTCTTTCAATTCTGCTCTTTGTGTTTCTGCAGCAAAATTTACAATGAACGAAAATGTCCATTTGAAACCTTCTGCTCTTCTATTCAGTAATCCTGTGTTTGTAATTGTTCCATCTTTGTGAACATCTGAAATTACAACACTCATTATGTTTCCTGGATTATATCTCAAGTCTACGTGAATAGGATCTCCTTTCCAAGCAGGATTTAATTTCTTAGTTAGTCTATTACTAGCAGCATTTAGTAATTTGATACATTTAGAAGGACTCTCTTTTACTTCATCTAATTCTCTCATGTCTAGTTCTGCAAGATAGAATAGATTCCTGACAGTTTCAGCTTTATCAAATTCTTCAACAAATTCAATTGAATCTTGTCGTTCCCCTTTTTCTTCTCTTAGATATTCATTGAGGTTGATATTTCCGTAGATTTTTTTATAATCTGAAAAATACACAAATCTTGGATGTAATTCTGATGCGATGAAATTCATTAGGGCTGTTTTCTCACTTTCACCACTTAGAAGATTTGAAAATTGGCTTTCAGGACTTTCATAGATTTTCTCCCATTCTTCAATTACTTTAGGTTCTTGAATGGCAATTACATGAAATTGATTACTAAATTCAGCCATTCCGCTGTCAAAGACTTCTTGATTTCTTGGTACATCTTCTTCAAAAAATTTTGTGTCTACTTGTATTCTAAGATGATTTGGAATTGTATCTAAAAATCCAAAAATTTGTCTTGAAAAGTTTTCCCAAGAATTTAGTCCTTTATTCTCATCTTCACTAAGTTCAATATCATCAAATTCGTATTGAACATTTGGATTTTGATTTGTTCTAAATAATTTGATTTTTTTAATTTCAGGTAATCCTGGGAATTTTTCTTTTATTATGCTAATTTCATGTTCACTAAGTTCAAACTCACCTTCTGCTAACCTCATCTCTTCTTTTAATTCCTCATTCATTTCATCACATAGATCTAATTCTGAAAGCTCTTCATCTCTATTCAATAGAGTCAATGCTTGAAGAATTGTGGTTTTACCACTTTCATTTCTTCCTACAAAAGCTGCTAAATCCCCAACTGTAATTTCGCCAGAATCGTGAATGCAACGATATGCTCTAGCTCTAAATTTTCTAAGTCGCATCTAGCGATATTTAGTTGGCTACGATTTAACTCATTCGTCAAATTGATCTTGACCTATGAAATTTTGCTAAATAAATATAAGGGAATTGTAGATTTTAAAACGAAATGGCTACTAAGCGAGTTTTCATTGTGTATGTTTTACCTGTTATTTTCTCAATAATTGTTGGTTCTGCAGTATTAGCTGATATTCTCCAAAAACCTGATAGAGAATTAAACATGTGGCCAATGTCTAATTCTCAAGGAGTTTCTCATAATTCTCCAATGTCTAATTCTCAAGCAGAAGTTTCCCATAATGCCCCAATAGAAATCCTAGGATTATCTAATCAATATTCTACAACAGAACCTATTGAAATTCAAGTAAAAATTGATGATTCTTCGTTTGACTGTGGGGATTTGTATATCACAATTTATTCCTCTGGAAAAAGTGATGTAATTACTCAGAGTGGATTTCTTGAACAATGCTTTGAATCTGAAAGTAAAATCATTCCTGTAGGCGATGAATTTTCTAAGATTATTGACACTCCTGGTTCATATGAGATAGTCACACAAATGGTTTCAAAACAACTAAAGAATATCTCTGCTGAAGGAACATTTACTGTTAAATAGGAATGAAATATTGATTGATAAATAAGAAATTGAAATTAAAAAATAAGGTGATTTGATGGCAAAGAAAAAAGATACTCTGATAGAAGAAGCAGAAAAAATTAAAGCTGATCTTGATGAACTAAAAAAGAAAAAGAAAATTCTAGATTCAAAACCTGCAAAGAAAACAACAAAGAAAGCAGCCGCAAAACCTGCAAAGAAAACAACAAAGAAAGCAGCCGCAAAACCTGCAAAGAAAACAACAAAGAAAGTAGAAGCAAAACCTGCAAAGAAAACAACAAAGAAAGCAGAAGCAAAACCTGTAAAGAAAACAACAAAGAAAGCAGCCGCAAAACCTGCAAAGAAAACAACAAAGAAAGTAGAAGCAAAACCAAAACCTGTAAAAGTAAAAAAATTAACTAAAAAAGAATTAGAAGAAGAAAAAAGAATTGCTGAATTAACACTTGAAGAAGAATTAGAAGAACAACTTTCAGATGCAGAAATTGAAAATTTCCAAATTGAAAAAGTCGACATGGAGAGATTGACAAACAAAGTTTGTGATATTTTAGCTGAAAAAGAATCTGATGGAATGTTCCAAGGAGAATTGTGGAAAAAACTTAAACTTACAAATCAAATTGGATCTCGTTTGGCATTAAAACTTGAAAGAATGGGTACTATCACAAGAGAAAAACTTCTTGAAAACAATCGTTGGACTTACAAATTAATTTTAAAGAAAACTCCAATCAGTACACAATCAATTGAAAATGCACCATGTTTAGTTTGCCCTGTAGAGCAGAAATGTTCACTTGAAGGTGAGATTAGTCCTAGAAACTGTCAATTTATTGAAGATTGGGTAATTGCTGAACTGAAAAAACCTGTGAAGGCTAAATGAAACTCGCAGATGCACGCAAAGATCACTATCGTAGATTAGCGCATGAACAAGGTTTTCGGAGTAGAGCTGCATTCAAACTACAAGAACTGAATAAATCATACAGACTCATAGGTCCTGGATTCAATGTGCTAGATCTTGGATGTGCTCCTGGAGGCTGGACTCAAATGGCTATGAAATTAGTTGGAAATCAAGGAAAAGTAATGGGAATTGATTTGTCTTATGTTGAAGAAATCCCTGGTGCTCATATAATTCGAGAAAATATTGAAGATGAACATGTCGTTGATGAAGTACTGTCCTACTTTGGGCGTAAAGTTAACGCTGTAATTTGTGATCTTTCACCACAAGTTAGTGGAAATTGGTCTGTTGATCATGCTAAACAAATTTCATTAAATTATGATTGTACAAAAATAATGGAAAAGGTTTTAGCTCATAAAGGAAATGCTGTCTTCAAAGTTTTTGATGGTGAGTTTTCAATGGAATTTAGAGATTATGTAAAGAAAAAATTTGCCCGAATTAATCTTACAAAACCGGATGCTAGTAGAAAACAAAGTAGTGAATTATATCTTGTTTGTTTAGGTTTTACTGGATAGTTTTAAAAATTTTAATTATTTCATTTACGTTTGCATTAGTTCTGAAGCCTGTTGGATTGAATACTGTAACACTAGATACAAATCCATTTTCTTTTAAGCTTGAAATTGCTTTTTCTAATTTTGGTGGGGATGATTTCATGATAGATGCAATTTCATCTATTGTATAATATGTTACAGGCATTTCTGATTCAGATAAACATTTACAAAGTATTTTTTCACAATTTTTGTCTGTTTCTAATTTGGAATTTTCCTCTATCATATTTTGAACAAATCCTTTATCAAAAATTTTCTCTATCCATAATGGTCCGGCCATACTAATTTTTGAGTTACATAGTTCACATTCTTGTTCTTGTTCAAGAGAAATTTTTCTATGTCTGCAGTTTTTACAATGTAAAATATATCCTAGATTCTCTTGTTGATCTGGTCTGTTTAGAACTTTGACATATGTTCTATAGTAATGCATTTCACTTTCAACAAACATTGGAATGACAGTTACACCTAATCTTGCTGCTACTGTTCTAAGAGAACCTAAAATCAACCTAATTGCAATTTCATTTCCGTATTCAGTTCTGACTGGAACTCCTCCATACTTTCTTTTACATGCAGATTGAAAGAGACCATTTAACACTTGAAGATCTGTGGCTGCAGTTGATAGTATGCCTCCATGCATGGTTGCCCTAATTCCACAGTCAAAAAATGCTGCAGGTGATCCAAAAGGGTCTATGTCTACAATTGAGCCTCTTTCTCCTTTTTTTGAATAATTACTAAAAAATCTACAAACTTCTTTTTCAGAAAATTCTATATTTTTCACCTCGTTAAGATTTGCAGAATATTCTGCCATTTTTAATGCTGATGGATTTAGATCATTAATTACAATCTTTTCAAGATCTAATTCATTTGCAACTCGTAATCCCCTAGCTCCTAAACCTGAAAGACCTTCTAAGAAAATTTTTGGACCTTGAAATTTGTTAAGAAATGCAGAGTATGCGATAATAGAAAAATCCCTGTTTAGCTTTGCTTTTGGATTGAAAAATGCTGGCTTCATTGGAGGAACTTTATCTGTAATTGATTTTTTTGGGACTAGAAATTTTGTTTTCCCCTCAATTATCTCTTCAAAAGTTTCATCTGGAAATTCCAATTATTTTTCAATTTTTCTAAACGTATAACGGTTTAATACTTGTGCTTTAAGACACAATTCGTGCAAATTTGTGGTATTGATGATGCAGGCCGTGGTCCTCTGTTAGGACCTTTGGTTATTGCTGGAATATCATTAGACAAAAAAAATTTAAAAAAATTGAATACATTAGGTGTAAAAGATTCAAAAAAACTTTCTCCTAAATTACGTGAACATTTATACAAAAAAATTATTAAAATTGTAGATAATTACTATATTGCAAAAATTCCTCCTAGATCAATTGATGCGAGTGTAAAAAAACACTGCTTAAATGAATTAGAAGCAAAATACATGGCAAAGGTTGTTTCAAAATTAAACCCTGATGTCTCATATGTTGATTCATGTGATGTGAATCCAACTAGATTTGGAAAAGAAATTTCTAAACTATCTGACAATCATAAAATTAAATCCTATCATCGTGCAGATAGTAGATTTGTTGTTGTATCTGCAGCTTCTATCCTAGCTAAAGTTACTCGAGATAGGGTAATTATGAAATTACAACAAGAGCATAATTTGGGCAGTGGATATCCTTCTGATTCAATAACTGTGAAATTTGTAACAAAATATTATAAAAAAAATCATGAGATGCCTAATTTTGTGCGTAAAAGTTGGAAACCTATTCAGAAAATCATTAAAAACAATTAATCTTTGAATTTTGAAATTACCATTGCATGATCTTTGTCATATGGATGTAAATCAATAGTTTGTAAAACATCAAATCTTGGTTTTAACTTCTCAATTTCTTCCTCAACAATTCTTTTTGGATCTTTTGTAACATCTATACTTCTAGTTTTGATAACTAAAAAGAAATAACCTCCTTTTTTTAGAAACATTTCACAGTTATCAATTGCAATTTGTGTTTGATCTGGTTGTGCAATATCTACATACACAACATCTACTTTTCCAAATACTGAAAAATATTCTTTTGGTTTTCTTGCATCTTGTAAAATTGGTATAATGTTTTTTCTATATGCTGCAACTCTATCTAAAAAATCTCTTGCCACTCTACTTGCATGTTCTACTGCGAACACAATTCCACTTGGGCCTACAATATCTGAAATGTGACTAACTGTGGTTCCAGTAGATGCTCCTAAATACAAAATTTGACTTTTATTTTCAAAAGGAAAATAATCAAGATCATTCATAACTGCTGCAGCTAATTTACTTCTAAATGGATCCCATAATCTGTATTCGATATTTTTTTTAATAATTAATTTTTCTTTGTAAACCTGATTTCCTGGAACCATATTTTCTGTGGCTAATTTCTTTTGGCCTTCTGATTTTATCCAAAAAAATGACTGACTATCTTCTTCCAAACTTTTTTCTCTTTTTATTTGAATTCTGATCTTCTCTTCTTGGATTATCTCTATAGCCACCTTCTCTACGGTCTCCACCTTCTCTTCTTGGATTATCTCTATAGCCACCTTCTCTACGGTCTCCACCTTCTCTTCTTGGATTATCTCTATAGCCACCTTCTCTACGGTCTCCTCTTCTTCTATAGCCACCTTCTCTACGGTCTCCTCTTCTTCTATCTCCACCTTCTCTACGGTCTCCTCTTCTTCTATCTCCACCTCTTCTTGGATTATCTCCAAAACCACCTTCTCTTCTAAATGATGGGGGTGGTCTCATGTCTTTTTCAGTTGGATTTTCATATTTCTTACCTATTTCATCAACTCTGATGTTGAGTTTTTCAAGTAAAGTTTGGTTTAATCCTTCACCGTAGACATCAACTCTTGCAGCAATTACTGCTTTAGCAGCTACTGCACGTGCAATTTTTCCTCGTTGCCATCTTGGAGCAGCATGAACCATTGCATGTTGGAATAATAATCCATGTTTAGGTGGTTGAGAACCTGTCTTTAATGATCTAAATAATGCCTTTTCGGCTCCTAGTACTTGTATTGTACTAGCAGGAAATGATGCCATTTTTTTGAGACTTCCAGCTCTTCCCAAAATTCTTGCGCCTACTGCGGTTCCAAGAATTGCTGAAAGGTTTGGTGCAATCTCTTGCATTTCTGATTCAACATGTTCTTCAAGTTGTTTACGTAACTCATGAAAGTCTAAAACCTGTTTAGCAATTGATTGGACAATTGCTAAATTAATATCTGAAATATCCCCGCCTCTACTTTTTGATGAAATCAGTGATAACATTTCTACTTTTGATTCAGGAAAACCTGCATCTTCAAAAATTTGTTTAGTTAATGATTCTCTTTTTCCTGCCATTACAATTTGTGCATACCCGTTAATACTGTCAATGATATTATCTAATTCTGGAAAATGTAATCCATACCATTCTCTAAGTCTTGAACTCAAACCATTTGCAATTTTATCAATCTCATCTAGTGAATTTATTGCCTGAATAATGTGTAAATCTGGACTTTGAGAAACCTCTGTAACTTTTGATGATGATAACCCTAAAGCAAACTCTCTTAATTTCCCAAGTGTATCTTGTAAGTTTGATGCAAAACCTGAATCAACAATAATCTGTGGTTTTGTAGATTGAATTGTATCTAATTCTGAAGGTTCCATAAGATGACAATCAATAGAATATTTTTTTAGAATTGCAAGCAATGATTCATCACTAACAGCAAATCCTCTTTGAGTAGATGCTAGATAATTTACAAGCTCATTTAATTTCGATTCTTTGTTTTTTACTAAAAGATACTCTTTAACAGCATTTGAGAACGGAAATGCTTTGTCAAGTTTTCCATCATTGAAAACTGAGATTCCCAATTCTGTTAAAACTACAGAATACATGACTAGTTGATTCTAAATCACCTTTAAAAAAGGTACCAGAATCGAGAATCAACTGTTATATTCGAAACTAAGCTCATTAATCAAAGTGGAACCTAGTATTGCAACTTCCATAGGTCAAATTCAATTAGATAAACCTGTAATGTTGGCATCTGGAATTCTAGGCATATCTTTGGATGTGTTTAATCGTCTTTATGCATCTGGTGCCGGAGCAGTAGTAACCAAGTCTCTTAGTACTGCAGCATGGGAAGGATATCCAAACCCTACAATCTTTAGTGTAAAAGGCGGTGGATGGATAAACGCAGTTGGACTTTCAAATCCAGGTGCATCAAATTTTGCTAAAATGATTGAGCCAAATCAAGATGTTCCAATTATAGTAAGTTTGGTAGGTTCTGTACCTGATGATTTTGAAATGATGATAAAAGAATTCAAAAATTGTAAAGTTAAAGCATACGAGCTGAATTTGTCCTGTCCACATGTTGCCCGAGTTGGCTTGGAAGTTGGGGATGATCCTGGATTAGTTAAAGAAATTGTATCTACTGTGAAAAAAGCAACAGATGTACCCGTCATTGCTAAAGTGGGTTTAGGTACAAGTAATTATCTCAATACTGTAAGTACTGCAATTGACTCTGGAATTGATGCTATAACTGCAATTAACACCGTACGTGCAATGGCAATAGATGTTGAAACTAGACGCCCTATACTTAGTAACAAGTATGGAGGATTATCTGGAACTCCGATTAAACCAATTGCACTAAGATGCGTTTATGAAATTTCTTCAAAATATGATATCCCAATAATTGGATGTGGGGGAATTTCTACTTGGGAAGATGCAGTTGAATTTTTCTTGGCAGGAGCTTCTGGTGTTCAACTTGGAAGTGCAATTGGAGATAACTGGGTTGGTGTTTTCAATGATATCAACAAAGGAATATTAGATTACATGAAGAGAAAAAATTATTCTACGATAAAGGAGATGGTGGGTCTTGCAAAGAAATCTTAATCACCCTACAATTGTTACAATTGAAAAAGTAATTGATGAAACGCCTACTGTTAGAACTCTAGTTTTTTCTGATGATGTTATGCCAAATGTTCTTCCAGGACAATTTGCTATGGTTTGGATTCCAGGTGTAAATGAATTACCCATGAGTGTAATGATTTCAAAAGAATCTGGTAAAGCTGCATTTACTGTTAGAAAACATGGTCCTTCATCTATTGGTCTGTTCAATGTTCCAGTTGGAGGTCAAATTGGAATTAGAGGCCCTTATGGAAATTCCTTTGATGTTAAAGAAGGGAAATTATTGTTAGTTGGTGGTGGAACTGGTCTTGTCCCGATGATGCGATTACTTACTTTTGTAAAATCTACTGATGATGTCACTGTTTTGATGGGAGCAAAATCAAAAGATGAAGTATTCTTTGAAGACCTGTCAAATGAATTACTGAAAAATAATTCTCATCGAGTGATTGTTTCAACTGATGATGGTAGTTATGGTGAAAAAGGGTTTGTAACTGATATGGTTGAAAAATTAGTTGCTGATACTCATTTTGATGCGGTGTATGTATGTGGTCCTGAAATTATGATGTATAAAACTGTCCAATCTGCTCATACAAGAAATATCTTTGTTCAAGCTAGTCTTGAGAGAATGATGAAATGTGGAGTTGGCATATGTGGTAGTTGTTGTGTAGGTGAGGACTTAGCTTGCAGAGATGGAACTGTATTTGATGGAGAACATTTGTCTACAAACAAGGAATTTGGTCATTTACATAGAAACAAGGCTGGAATCTTAGAAAATTACTAAGTTTAACTAGCAAGGTTTAAAATAAATCAGAAAATTATTTCCGTGAAGGGAATGGGTACTCCAAAAATAGTTTTAACGGCTGATAGAACTTTGATGTCTCCTTATAGGGGATTGTCTCTTGCAACATTTTTCGGATGTGCTCCAGCATTAGACCCTAATAGAGATAAGAACAGTTTTTGGTATAAGATTCTTAAAAATCAAGTAACTCCAAAAGTTCTATTTGATTTCATTTGTAATTGGTCTCCTGACATTGATGGTGTAGCAAAATATGCTCCATATGGATTAAGAAAATTAGAAGCTGGTTTGTTGCGTGATGGTTTTTCTCGAAAAGATGTAGTTATTGCTCATCCAAATCACATTGAAAAATTCATTGGTCCTGAAACTGAAGTTGTTGGAACTTATGAAATGGATCCTCTTGGAATGGGTCCAGTTACTATGACATTTACTTATGGACGAAAACAAACTTCTTACGATGAATTTTACAATGCAGAATTACATCATAGAATTAAAGCTGCAAAAGCAAGAACTGGAAGTAAAGCTAAAGTAATTTCTGGTGCTTCTGGAACATGGCAATACAATTACGATCCAGCAAAAATTGAAGAATTTGGAATTTATGCAATTTTAGAAGGAGAGCTTGGAGGTATTGCACCTGAGATTGATGGACATGCAGGTCGCTTCTTTAATTATTTGATTAATGGTGATTTTGAAAATATGGATCCTTTCAGAAAGAGAAGTGACTTTAAAGTTAACATTAAAGAATTTGAAAGAGAAGGAAAGAAAATTCACGGAAGATTTGTAAATTTCTGGGATAGACCTGACTTAGAAGAAATTCCTGATATTGTAGAACCAAGTATGCATGGTATGGTTGAAGTAATGCGTGGTTGTGGTAGGGGATGTAAATTCTGTGATGTCACATTAAGATCTTTAAGATACTACTCACCCGAGAAAGTGAAAAAAGAAATTGAAGTTAACATAAAGAAAGGTGGTTCTAAATCTGCATGGATTCACAGTGATGATATTTTTGTATACGGAATGGATCCTAGAACTGCAAAAGGAATGGAACCAAATAGAGAAGCCTTGGAAGAATTATTCACAGCAATCATGTCAACTGGTGTTGAACATACAAACCCAACTCATGGTACTTTGGCAGGTGCAATTGCTGATGAGAAATTAATTCCAAATCTATCAAAAATTATGAAAGCAGGTCCCGATAACATGATTGGTATTCAAGCAGGATTTGAAACTGGAAGTCTTAGATTAATCGGTAAATACGCTGATAGAAAACTTGCACCATATGATCCATCAGAATGGCATTGGGTTGTCAAAGAAGGTGTCAAAACTTTGAACCAAGACTATTGGATTCCTGCATTTACATTAATTATGGGTCTAGATAATGACGAAACTCCTGAAGATTCTTGGGAAACTATTAGATTGCTAAGTGAGTTGGAACATGAGCAACCCGATTCAATGTTTACTGCAACAGCTTTGACTTTTGTTCCTATTGGATTACTTGAAAAATCTGATTTCTTCCATATTGGAAATGAAATGACTCCTGCACAACTTGGGGTTCTTTACAAAACATGGCAACACAATTTCAAATATGGTATTCAAAAATTCATGACTAAGACTGGGGCAAAAGGTCCACAAAGATACTTTTTCAATGCTATTGCTAGATCTCTTGGTGGTGTTCCACTTGGTGCTATGGAGAAATATGCACGTAGAAAGAGTAAGGAACACGAAAAAGTCATAGAAACTGTAAAGGCCAAATACTGGTAGTCATCCAAATACATAAATTCACTAATCCTTCATTCAAAACATGGCAACACACGGTTCACTTACCAAAGCAGGTAAAGTAAGAGGACAAACCCCTAAAGTTGAAGGCAGAAAGATTGTAGGTACCAGTTCTAGTGTTGGCAACAAAAGTAATTACAATAAACGATTTGTCTTAGGCAGATATCCTGGTCAAAATAAACCTGGACAAAGAAGAAAGAGACGTTAGTCTGTTTCAGAATATTTTATAATTTTACGATCATTTTCTCAAACAATAACCTTATAAAGTACTGGTACCGTACTATACGGTATGGTAGAAGATTTAAGATTAGATAGTTTAGAGGGCGTAGGTCCTGTAACTACAAGAAAATTATCCGATGCAGGTGTCCACAACGTCATGGA
>Ga0114933_10002357_pt1 | contig 19765 bp, 14 predicted proteins | sample 4SBtaG_FD_89691 | JGI IMG/M metagenome (GOLD analysis project Ga0114933, IMG submission 89691) | Deep subsurface microbial communities from Kolumbo volcano to uncover new lineages of life (NeLLi) - 4SBTROV12_W25 metaG | ecosystem: Environmental > Aquatic > Marine > Volcanic | place: Kolumbo... | reverse complement strand
GGAGAAGTTTTTGTGACTGATGATGGTGCAGAAACTGATCTTGATTTGGGACACTATGAAAGGTTTACCCATGCAAGAATGGGAAAAGTAAATAATTTTACTGCCGGAAAAATTTACTATAACGTAATTAGTAAGGAGCGTTCTGGAGATTATTTGGGAAGAACAGTTCAAGTAATACCTCATGTAACTAATGAGATTCAAAATTGTTTTAAGGCTGCAGACCAGGGGCAAGACGTGGTTATCTGTGAGATTGGTGGTACCGTTGGAGATATTGAAAGTTTGCCTTTCCTTGAAGCAATCAGACAGTTTCGGAATGAAATGCAAAATAATAATGTAGTGCATATACACGTGACTTTGGTTCCTTTTATTAAAACTTCGGAAGAATTAAAGACAAAACCTACTCAACATTCCGTAATGAAACTAAGAGAAATAGGAATACAACCAGATATTTTGTTATGTCGTACTGAGATGCCTTTAGATAATGATTTAAAAGAAAAAATTTCTTTGTTTTGTAATGTTCGTCCAGAAGCCGTAATTACGGCTGTCGATGTTAATTCTATTTATGAAGTTCCTCTGAAATTTAACGAAGAGGGATTAGATGGAATTCTTGTAGATTTACTTCGACTTAAGACAGAAGATCCAGATCTAGTATTTTGGAAAAATTTTGTTAAAAAAACTAAAGATAGTGAGGTGATAGTTAAGATAGGTATTGTTGGAAAGTATGTAGACTTGAAAGAATCTTATAAGTCTCTTTCAGAAGCCTTGTCGCATGCAGGTTTCTCATCTGATGTTCGCTTAGAACTTTCATATATTGATAGCGAAGAAATTGAAGCTAAGGGAGAAGAACACCTTCTAGGAGAAGTTGATGCTATATTAATTCCTGGAGGTTTTGGACAAAGAGGTTTTGAAGGCATGATAATGGCATCTAGGTATGCTAGAGAAAAAAATGTTCCATTTCTTGGTATTTGTTTAGGTATGCAATGTGCTGTAGTTGAATTTTCTAGGAATGTTTGTGAATTTTCAAAAGCTAATAGTTCTGAGTTTTCAGAAGATACTCCCTTTCCAGTAATAGCTCTCTTGCCTGGCCAAGAAAATGTGGAATTAGGTGGAACTATGCGTTTGGGTTCTTATCCTGGAGTTTTAAAGTCGAAAACCTTAGCATCTAAAATATATGGGGATTCAACCGAATTTGAAGAGAGACATCGTCATAGATATGAATTGAATAATAAATATAGGGATTCTATGGAAAAAAAAGGACTCATTTTTTCTGGTATATCTCCAAATGATGAATTAGTTGAAATTATTGAAATTTCTGGACATCCTTTTTATTTTGGGTGTCAGTTTCATCCTGAATTTAAAAGTGCTCCGTTTTCTCCTCACCCTGTTTTTGTATCTTTTGTGCAGGCTGCAAAAAATGCCCGGAGTGAACTTTTTAAATAAAAATTAATTTTATTTAAGATTCAAAACAAGGGGAAAAATTGAAATTATCCAAGCAAGTCAATATTGGTGATTTTGTAATTGGTGGAGACTCTCTTCCTGTTCTGATTGCAGGGCCATGTGTAATAGAAAATAAAGAAGTAACGCTCAAATGTGCTGAAGTTTTGAAAAAGATATCAGATCAATTAAGTATAAATACAATTTTTAAATCATCTTTTGATAAGGCAAATCGAAGTTCTTCATCTTCATTTAGAGGTCCTGGATTAGAGGATGGATTAGCAATTTTGTCAGATGTGAAACAAAAAACTGGATTGCCAATTCTATCTGATGTTCATTCTGTTTTTGATATTGAAAATTCAAAAGAAATTCTTGATATTATCCAAATACCTGCTTTTTTGTGTAGGCAGACGGATTTAATTAAATCTGCATCTGAATCTGGAAAGACTGTGAATGTTAAGAAAGGCCAGTTCCTCTCTCCCTCAGATATGAAAAACGTAATATCAAAATTTTATGCTTATGGTTGCGAAAGTGTTTTAATTACTGAGAGAGGTACTACATTTGGATATAACGATTTAGTTTCTGATATGCGTTCTATAGTTAAAATGCGAGAGACTGCATGTCCAATTATTTTCGATGCTTCTCACAGTGTACAGAGTCCTGGATCACTTGGAAATGAAAGTGGAGGAGATAGAGATATGATATTTCCTTTGGCTAGAGCTGCCTCAGCAGTGGGTGTCGATGGTTTTTTTATTGAATGTCACCCATCACCCAAAAATGCTTTGTCTGATGGCCCAAGTATGCTTGACTTAGAAGATCTGTATGATGTCACGAAAACACTTCTTGCTATTGATAAAATAAGTCGAAGCTCATAAATAATTGAAAAACAAGAAATTTAAATTTGTCTATTTTTGTTATGTATATTTAATATTTACAGAAGTTATTTCATGAGATTGAAGAGGAAATCAATTTATCTATTTGTTTTTTTTATGCTTTGTGCTGTTTCTATTAACAATTCTGAATCTAGAACTCATTTTGAAAATCAAATAATAAAGGAAGAGATAAAAGAATTAGAAATAAAGATTCAGTCACTCTTAAATAAAGGGAAACATAAAAAAGCTATTCAAGTTTTAAAAAGAGCATCTTCGATTACCAGCAGCAGACAATTATCTTTAAAATTCAAACTTGCAAATCTTTACTTTCAAAAATCTCAATTTCCAGAATCTCTTTTAGAATTAAATGAATTGCTAACAATAAATCCACAATATATTGAAGCGATTCTTCTCTCTGGAGATATTCATTTCAAAAAGAAGAATTTTAGAAAAGCATTAGAAAAGTACAAAAAAGCATTAGAATATGATGAGCAAGATAGTGTAGTAGTAGATAGAATTAATTTAATTAATTCTATCATTTCAAAGCAAAATACTCCGAATAAACGTATTTTAAGAGGACCACATCCTATTGCAATTTCAATAGAAGTTGAAAAATTATTTTTTCTAAAAAAATATGAAAAAGCTAAGGAATTAATCGAAAGAAATTTAAAATTTCATCCTAAAAATCCAAAACTACTATTTCTCATGGCCCAGTCGAATGAAAAGTTAGGATATCCGATAAAAGCGATTAAGCAATATAAAAAAATTTTAAAAATTACCCCAGATTGGTTAGACGTCTATGATAGTTTAGCTAAAGTGTATCTGCGTTCCGGAATGTTTAGAAATGCAATAAATGTTTATAAAATGGCAGGTTCGGTTGATAAGACAAACATAGATATGTATTTGAAAGTAGCGAAGCTTTATCGAAAAAAAGGTTTGTTAAAAAATTCACGGAAATTTTTGGAAAGAATTTTAATAAAACATCCCAATTCTAAAAAGTTATTATTAGAATTGGGCGAGTTATATTGGAAAGCAAAAGATATAAAAAAATCGAAAAAATATTTTAAAAAATTATTATTAAACGATCCTGATTCCCATCATGCGTTGAATAGACTTGCCTGGTTTTGTTCTATCGAAATGGATTGTTTGGATAGAGGAGTCCAAATGTCTAGAAAATCTTTAGATTTTTCTCCAGATAATCCATCTTATTTAGACACTCTAGCAGAGTTACATTATAAAAAAGGTGAACGCAAGAAGTCTCTTGAGTATATCAAAAAAGCAATTATGATTAACCCCAAAAATATTTATTATAGATTGCAACTAAGAAAGTTTAAAAAAAAATATTGAAAATTCACTTTTTTTTTCATAATATTTAATTAAATATTTAATTAGGGAGAAAAAGATGGGTATTCTAACGGTTTCTAGACAACTGGGTAGTGGTGGAGATGTTATTGCAAAATTGGTTGCTCGAAGTCTTAATTGGAATCTTTTAGATAATGCAGCTTTTGGAAAAGCTGCAGAAGAGTTTGGTTATGTTCGTGAAGAACTAGAACATATTGATGAACGAAAACCAGGTCTTGTCGAACGCTTCTTTAGAGATAATCAGTTAGTTTATCATGATATAGTTCGAGCAATAATGTTTGAGTATGCCATTAACGGAAATTGTGTCTTACTTGGAAGGGGAAGTAACATAATATTATCGGATATTCCTGGTGTACTAAAAGTTCGAATAATTGCTCCTGTAGATGTAAGAACAAGTCGATTAGTTGAAAATGAAGAAATAACAAAAAATATGGCTGAGAAGTTTATTGAACATAATGATCAAGAAAGAACTTCTTATTCGAGACATTTTTTTAATGCGGAATGGAGTGATGCAGTTAATTTTGATTTAGTGATTAACACACAAAATATTTCTTATGAAGATGCTAAGGAATCTATTTTAGAATTGTTGAAAGCAAACAGAGGTTTTCAAATAGATGATACTTCTATGACATTGCTGAAAGATCTTTCTTATTCTCAAAAGATTAAAGCTAAATTAATGGCAGACGATAGGATAGATGCTACAGGTATTGTCGTTTCTCTTGGCATAAATAATAGACTTTTAGTTTCGGGAAGAGTAAATAGTGAAGAAGAAAAAGAAACTATTTATGAATTGTGTAAAGAGTTACATCCTGAAGGTAATTTTGATAATGAAATTCTCATTGTTCCACCTATAGAAGGATGGTATCCAGTATAATAGTTTATTTAGATTCTAACATCTTCCTAGAGATTGATTAATATCATCTCTTAAAATTTCAAAGTCCTCTAATCCTACAGAAAAACGTATTAGTCCTTCGGGAATACAGGTCAAAAGAGAATTCTCTTTTTCAAGGTCGGGATATGCCATTTTTGCATGATGCTCTGCTTGACTCTCAATACCACCGAATCCTGCAGCTAGAAATGCAACTTCTAGATTGTCTATAAACTTATCAGTAATAGATTGATCCTTTAGTTCAAAACTAATAAGTCCCCCAAATTTATTTTTGAGGTATCTTAATGCATTTTGATGGTCTGGATGGCTTTCAAGTCCAGGATAAAAGACATTTTTGATCTTTTTGTGACCTTCAAGGAATTCAGCTAATCTGAGTGCAGTTTCAGAAATTTTAGACATTCGAATTTGCAGAGTTTTCATGCCTCTATGCAATAGAAATGATTCGTTTATTCCTAGTGTTGAACCTAAAAGCATTCTTTGTTCTTTTAAAGCCTCTATCATATTCTCAGAACCAGATATTGAACCTGCGACTATATCATTATGCCCAGATAAGTACTTTGTAGCACTATGAATGACAATATCGGCCCCATATTCAAGCGGATTCAGGATCGCGGGTGAAGCAATTGTAGAGTCAACAATAAAATGAGACTTATTCTTATGAGACCATTCCGACAATTTTTCAATGTCAGGGATTGAAAGAAGAGGATTTGAAGGTATTTCAGCGAAAATCACTCTAATTTCATCTTCTTGAATTTGTTCCAGAGTATCTAAACTGAAATTCGATACTGTTAGAATTTCAACACCATAACGAGAGAGAATTTTGTCAGCAAGATCTCTAGTATGACGATATGTAGTTTCGGGGAAAATTAATTTCTTCCTTGGTCCAAGTAAAGAAATTAAAGAACAAGTTATAGCAGCCATTCCGCTTGAAAATAAAAGAGAAGACTCAGAATTTTCCAGATTAGACAAGTAAGATTCAGTAGCAACAGTAGTAGGGTTTTCAAATCGAGAATAAAGATATTTATTTTCTTTCTCCCCTTTATGAAAACTTGCTAATTCTTCTGTATCTTTAAATGAGAAAGATGCGGTTTGGTACACTGGTGTTATAAGAGGGTTCTTAGATGAAATGTTGCTTGAACCTTTTAGTTCTTTTTTGTTCATAAATATTTTTCTCTGTCTAAATTTATTTATTTTCTTTGAAAAATTTATCTAAAGTTAATAAAACTTTATCTAAATCATTCGGTAAATGAACAGGTTTGTTAGAATGTACATTTGAAATTCCTTCGATATCATCTTGATGATATCGGATTTTCACTTCCGTAAATTTGAGTCCATGGGCAGTGGAAATGACTACAACTTTTTCGTTACTATCAATTTTTCCTTTTTTAATTAATTTTTCTAAAACTGCCAAAGCTACTCCAGTTTGAGGACAATTATACATACCTGTCTTGTCTGCTTTAGCCATCGCATTAGCAAGTTCTTCTTCGGTTGCTTCTTCAACAATGCCATCAAATTTTTTAATAGTTTTAATTGCGCGTTTGAAACTTACTGGGTTTCCAATTTGAATTGCCGTAGCTAGTGTAGTTTCTGCTTTCATAGATTCAAAAGATTCAAATTTATTTATATAAGAACGGTAGAGTGGATTCGCATTCTTGGCTTGTGCACAAATAAGTCGAGGAAGTTTGTCAATGAGACCAAGCTGTTGCATTTGGAGGAATCCTTTCCCTAAAGCACTAATATTTCCAAGATTTCCACCAGGTATTATTATTACATCAGGAACTTCCCAGTTAAACTGTTGTGTTAGTTCTATACTTACGGTTTTTTGCCCTTCTAATCGAATTGAATTTATGCTATTTGCAAGGTAAATAGGATGTTTTTCGCAAACTTTTTGGACAATCTCCATACAACCATCAAAATCAGTATCGATAGACAAGACTAAAGCACCATTTGTGATAGGTTGTATTAACTGTGCAACGGAAACTTTGTCCTTTGGAAGAAAAATTAATGAGGGTATATTTGCAGCAGCAGCATAAGCTGCAAGTGCCGCTGAGGTATCTCCAGTAGAAGCACACGCAAGAGCTTTTATCTCTTTTCCATCATTTATCATTTGTTTTGCTGCAGAAACTAAAACAGTCATGCCTAAATCTTTAAATGATCCTGTGTGACTATTTCCACATTGTTTAATCCAAAGTTCGGAAAGTCCTAGCTCTTTTTCAAGACGTTCTGCCCAAAATAAATTTGTTCCACCTTCGTAAAAAGAAATAATATTTTCATTTTCAATATTAGGAAAAATCCACTCTTTCTTCCCCCAAACGCCGCTTCCATGAGGCCAACTATTTCTTTTATATCTATCATCGAACAAATGTCTCCATTCAGAAGCACTTTTTGATTCGAGTTCTTTGAAATCATGTTCTACTTCTAGTAACTCTCCACATTGTCGACATTTATAAATTGTTTCGAATACAGAATAAGAGCTTTCGCAATTTTCATTTGTGCATTTTAACCAGCAGTTATAATTCATTTTACACCTATTTTAATGTCTTTAGACTTTAATTAGACAATATTTACGAACTGTAATGTTATACAGCTTTTTTGTAAACAAGGTAGAGAGGAAAGGGATACTTGTTATTTAATTATGCAATTGCTTCTTGTCTCATCCGAAGTACTTCTTTTTCGTTTATGAAATATACTATCACTGCCGCCTGAATACATAAGTATGCAGCTAAAATAAATGCAAGGTCATAACTTCCGGTAACATCAAAAATATAACCGCATAACCACGCACTTAGTCCTGCTCCTAACTGATGACTTAAAGTTATTAATCCAAAAAGTACTGCGACGTTTTTAGTTCCGAAAAAATCGACAGTGAGTGCAGAGGTCAGTGGAACTGTGGCAATCCACGTCAAACCAATTAATAGAGGAGTTGCCCAAAGTGTAAATTCATTTTTATAAAGAATAAATAGAATGAATCCTAAACTTCGAACTGCATAAACCATACTAAGTGGAATTTTACGACCTAGTTTGTCGGATAGTGGACCTACAATTAATGTACCAATTGTATTTAATCCACCTCCTACAGCAAAGGCCAATGCAGCTGTGGTAGCAGAAAAATTTAAATCAGTTGCAAAAGGAATCCAGTGAACAGTTATAACGGTAACTGTAAATCCACAAGTGAAAAAACTTGATGTTAAAAGTATAAACGGTTTTTTGTGAAGACACTCTACCCATGGGATATCATAAGGAAATGGAATTTTCGTTTTTTTATTTTCTTCTTTGTCTTTTGAATTTTTAGATTCTTTAGAAGGGCCATCTTTTATTATGAAAAAAGAAATTGGAAGAATGGTAAATGCAAAAAGTATTCCTATATACATTAATGCAGTTCTCCATGTAACCATTTCAACTAAGTAAGCGAAGATAGGAATCAAGCATAATTGCCCCAAGCTTGTTCCTGAACTCATTATTGATAGAGCCATTCCTCTTCTATGTTCAAACCAGTTTGATAAGACAGGTGTTAGAGCTACAAAACTGTTTCCTGTTCCTCCTATTCCTAAAAGAAAACCATAGAAAAAATAGATGCCCCAAACCGAACTAATTTGGCTCATCCCCAACACACCTATTGTTGTTATTAAGGATCCAAAAGCTACTACTTTTTTTGCTCCAAAGCGGTTGATCATCAAACCACCAATTGGTTGAGATATGCCGTATAAAATTAAGGCTAAAGAAGCAGGCAAAGAAAGTGCCGCTCGACTTAATTGAAATTCTTCCATCATAGGTTTAAAAAAAATGCCAAAGGATTGTCTTGCACTCATTCCCATAAAAATAAGGATAAATGCACCTGCTAATACAAACCAGCCGAAATAAATTTTCTTAAACATTTTAGTACTCTAGGGCTAGAAAAACTTATGATATAATAATTATAGGTCGTTGACTAAGGTATATATTTAATCTCCAATTGACAAGCCAAATATTTTTTCAAGTTTTTTTTTAATTTGATGATTTCATCTTTCTTTTAGAACGAAGTTTCATAAATCAAGAGGTTCTTTAAATGTCAATTCCAAATATTATACATCCTCATCCTGGTCCAAAAACCATAGATGCAATTTCTCGTCTCAAACAAACAGAAATGAATGCTTCCCTTAGTTTTGGAATGAGTAAAGATGCTCTGATTGCAAAAAAAGCGCTAGGATCTAAAATTGAGGATATTGATGGAAACATTTTTCTTGATTTTGTGGCAGGATATGGTTCATTGAATGCAGGACATTGTCATCCCAAAATTGTAAATGCTGTATGCAAACAAGTTGCTCAAGTACATCAAGCAATGTCAATGGGTTCAGAGATTAGAATACAGATGCAAGAAAAATTACTATCATTGTTCGAAGGGCCTAAAAGAAGTGTAATATTAGGTACTGGTGGAAGTGAAGCCGCAGAAATAGCTTTGAAAATTGCTCGGAGAGAGACTAGAAAATCAGAAATTGTTGCTTTTACAGGTGCATTTCATGGAAGAACTCTTGGTTCTTTAGCACTAATGGGTAGAAAAAATCAAAGAGATGGAATTGGTACACTCATACCTGGTATTCATCATATTCCTTATCCTTATTTGTATAGAAGTATTTTCGGAGAGAATGAAAAATCGTGCATAGAAGGTACAATCTCTTTAATAGAAGAATTTCTATCTAATCCAAGCAGTGGATGGGGTAATGTGGCTGCTGTAATTATTGAACCGGTCCAAGGTAATGGTGGAATGATTCCTGCTCCGATTGGTTTTTTGAAAAATCTAAGAAATTTATGTGATAAACACGGTATTATACTTATTTTTGATGAAGTAATGAGTGGTTTCTGTAGGACAGGCCAGACTTTTGCTTATCAACATGAATATGGTATTGAACCTGATATAGTTGTGTTAGGAAAATCAATTTCAGGAGGATTTCCTCTTTCAGCATGTGTTGTAAAAAGTGATATTGTTTCTTCAAATCCTGGTACAGAAGGAAGTACTTATGGAGGAAATTTAGTTTCTTGCGCAGCGTCTCTAGCATCAATGGAAATCTATGAAGAAGAATCCTATACAGATCGTGCAAAAGATTTAGGAGAGTATTTTTTAAGAAAATTAATTCCCCTTAAAGAAAAATTCGCGATTGTAGGAGATATTAGAGGTAGAGGTTTGATGGTTGGAATTGAATTGGTAGAAGAGAGGAATAGTAAAATACCACTTTCTGAAGCAAAAAAGTGTAGCCAAAAAGCATTAGAAAAAGGTTTACTTTTATACCCTGGAGGTCATCATTTAAATGTTCTTGCATTTTTGCCACCGATAGTTGTTAAAAAAGAAGAAGTTGATACAGCTGTTTGTATTATAGATGAAGTATTAACAGAAATATTACAAGGTTTATAACTTTCAGGTATATAAAGTCTTTCTAAAAATTCTCCCAAATTCCTTTAGAATGTTTTTTTGCTAGTTTTTCTGCATTTCGAAGTTTTTTATGATATCGAATATTAGGATGTTTAATTATTGCTCTTGTGAAACCTCTTAAGACGAGTAACAAGTTAACAAATGATCCGTCTTCTAGAAACACATAGTACTGTACCTGTCCGAAACGGTCTATAAGTTTTTTGTCAATTTCCAGTTTTACAGTTTGTCCTTCCATTAAATTTTTCAAGAATTTGAAGCATCTATTTGAAGCAGTATTTTTCCTCTGATTTTTTGAAACTCCTATAAATGTAGACCTTTGTCCTCCGCCAACAAGAAAAGTCGAACAGTCTAAAACTTTTTTTACTTTTGTTGTTAATCTGGGATGAGAAGATTCTTTCACTCTTGTTTGGGCAAGAGATTTTTCGAAAAGAAAGAATGGTGATAAAATGAAAAATATTATAAGAGTTAGGATACAAAGCCGATTAAGTTCTTTTTTGTCTAGCATTTGTTTATTCTATCCTTATATTATTTCAGCGGTCTTTTATTTAGGTTATATCTTTGTAATTTTTTTAGCAATTTCAAGTTTGATGTCTTCTTGAAATTTCAAAAGATATTAGATTTCAAAGGAAAAAATATGACTCAGATTAAAGAAATGGAATTAGGAGCCCAGTATGATAGTTTTTTTTTCCTTCGCGAAAAATTAACAAAAGAAACTCGTGCTGGAAAAGAGTATCTAGATCTTGTGCTTGAAGATAAAACAGCAGTAATCTCTGCAAAAATATGGGAGATTGATTCTCAGGTTTTTGGTCAAATTACTTCAGGAGATTTTATTAAGGCAAGAGTTTCATTAGAAACTTATCGTGATCAAAAACAGTTGAAAATTTTTAAAGTAAGAAAAGTAATAGAAGAAGATTATAATAAGGGCTTTGATGAAAATTCTTGCTTTAAAATGACTCCATTTAATATAGATGAAATGTGGGAGGAAATTCGAAATATTTCCTCTGAATGTTCCCCAAAAGTGTCAGAATTGTTGATTAATATACTTGACGAATATTCTGAAAATTTTCGTGTTTGGCCTGCAGCAGTTAAAATTCATCATGCCTATGTAGGTGGTTTGTTAGAACATACTCTCTCGGTGACAAAAACTTGTCTTTATTTTGTAGAAAAGTATAGTATTTCTAGAGATTTGCTAGTTTGTGCAGCAATTTTACACGACATAGGGAAATTGGAAGAACTGTCTAAAGAAAGAGGTGTAGAATATTCTGAAAAAGGTCAGCTTATTGGTCATATTGTTTTAGGCAGAGATATGATAAGGAAAAAAGCTTCTGAAATTTCTGAATTTCCAGAAGAATTTTTACTTTTACTAGAGCATTTGATCTTGTCTCATCAGGGTCAGACAGATTGGGGTACCGTAAAAGTTCCTATGACACTAGAGGCACTCCTTTTGCATTACGCTGATGATATTGATGCGAAATTTAATCATGTCTCTAATTTCATTCTTGATGATGAGGGCGAAGGGTTATTTACTCGTCGTAATGCAATTATGAATAGAGCTTTTTTAAAGAATCCAAAAATTTAGATGAATAGAATCAGAAATTTAATTTTTAATTAAATAGTAGGAGTTTTTTTATATAATGACAAATTTGTTGAATCATAAGACTGGTAAAATTGTGATGTTAGCTGTAGATCATGGTTATTTTCAAGGACCAACTACCGGGTTAGAAAATCCAAAAGATACAATTGAGAAATTAATTCCCCATTGTGATGCTGTAAGCCCTACTAAAGGTATTTTATTACACTGTATGCCAAATGAAGTAAAAGTACCTGTTATTATAAGAGCTTCAGGAGGAAATAGTATTTTTTATAGAGATCCTGTCGAATTAGAGAGAGAAGTTGCGTTACGTTCTCTCGGGAATAAAGATGTCAAAATAAATGTAAGAGAAATTAGAGAAGAGATAGAAGAGCAAATGACTGATAGAGAATTGTCGAATGAGGGAATAACAGTTTCTCCTCAAGAAGCGAAGAGTTTAGGGGTAAGTGGAATGTCAATTTCGATTTATGTCGGGTCTAAATATCAAAAGGATAGTATTTTAAATTTGTCAAAAATGTCTGAGGGAACCAGAAAAAATGGTCTTGAATTGTTAGGGATTACTGCAGTAGGAAAAGAAATGAAAAGAGATGCGCGTTATTTGGGTCTAGCTTCACGTATTGCTGCAGAACATGGTGCAGATATTGTTAAGACATATTATTGTGATAATTTTCAAAAAGTAGTTAAGGGTTGTTTCGTACCAATTGTGATTGCAGGTGGCAAAAAGATACCTGAAGACGATGCTCTTGATGTATGTTACAGGGCGATTAGTGATGGAGCAGTTGGAGTTGATATGGGGAGAAATATTTTTCAGAGTAATTTTCCAGTTGCTATGATGAAAGCTGTAAGTGCTGTTGTTCATAAAGGCTTTAAACCAGAGATTGCTTTCGAACTTTATAATGATGAGAGTTCTAATTAAATCAAAAACTAACTATTATTTCCGAGAATTTGAAAAATGAAAGCAGCATTCTATTATAACAATCAGGATATTCGATTAGGTGATATACCAAAACCCAAATTAAAAGATGGTGATCTTTTAATAAAAACCGTATCTAGCGGGATTTGTGGTAGTGATGTGATGGAATGGTATAGAGTCCCTAAGGCACCTATTGTGTTAGGCCACGAAGTATCTGGAGATGTTGTAGAGGTTGGTCAAAATGTCAAGAGTTTTAAACAGGGGGATCGGGTAGTTGTTTCGCATCATGTCCCTTGTAATAAATGTGAATATTGTAAAAAGAATTTGCATACGGCTTGCGATACCCTAAGAAACACGAATTTTGATCCAGGAGGTTTTTCTGAATTTATAAGGATCCCATCTATTAATGTCCAAACTGGAACATTTCATATTTCAAAAAATATTTCTTATGACGAAGGAGTTTTTGTAGAGCCACTAGGTTGTGTATTAAGGTCACAAAAAATTGCAAATTTGAAAACTAAAGATAATGTTTTGGTCATAGGTGCAGGTATAAGTGGTTTGTTACATATTAAACTCGCTTTAGCCAAAGGGTGTAAAAAAGTGTTCGCGACAGATATTAACGAATATCGTCTTCGAAAAGCAAAAGATCTTGGTGCGAGTGTAGTTTTTCCTGGAGAAGATGTGATTAAATTTTTGAAAGAAAATTTAGATGGCAAATTAGCAGATCACGTTATTTTATGTACTGGTTCTACAATTGCTTTGAAATTATCTTTCCAATGTTTAGATCGAGGAGGGGTCTTACAATTATTTGCTCCACCACCACCTGGTCATATTCCTGAAGTTGATTTAAATGTTATCTGGAAAGAACAAATTTCCATATCTACCTCTTATGGTGCAGCTCCATCCGATTTGGAAGAAGCTATTCATATTATAGAGAGCAAGAAAATAGTTGTAGGAGATATGGTCACGCATAAATTATCTCTTGAAGAAATAAAACAAGGATTTCAACTTGTTTCTGATGCAGAAGATTCTCTGAAGGTTATTATTTGTCCGTGATCTAGTTTTCTAAAGGATGGTACGTCAATTCGTTATTATCAGAATTATTTAGATTATTGATTTTCTCCTCTAAATTATATATTAGTCTTTCTGATAAGAGACTATACCTTTGTTTTACGTCTCCATTTCGTACAGCAATCGACATAGCTTTTTTTGTCCCTACAAAAACTACGAGTTTCTTCGCTCTAGTCAATGCTGTATATACTAAATTTCGTTGGAGCATCGGATAATGTTGTGTATGTAACGGAATTATTACTGCAGGATATTCGCTTCCCTGACTTTTATGAACGGTAATAGCAAATGCATGTGTTAATTCGTCAAGTTCATTGAATGAGTATTCTATTAAATTTGAATCATATAGAACTTTAATAGTTGAGTTAGATATATCGCAGCTCTGAATAATTCCTATGTCACCATTGAAAATATTTTTTTCATAATTATTTCTTGTCTGTATTAATTTATCACCGACCCGGAAAGTACGTTCCCCAATATTAAAATTTTCACTTCCTATAGAGGGATTTAGTACTTCTTGAAGGGCGATATTTAAATTTTTTACTCCAAGTGTTCCACGTTGCATTGGTGAGATCACTTGAATTTCATTAATGGGGTCAAGACCGTATTTGATTGGAATACGATTCTTACATAGTTCTAAAATCTTATTCACGCAATTTTCTGGATCTGATTCTTCTAAGAAAAGATAATCGGGTAATGTTTTATTTTTTATGTCCATAATTCCTTCTACAGGAGAGTTTCCTTCATTAATTCGATGTGCATTTTGTACTATTAAACTTTTTTCATTTTGTCGATAAATTTGTGTAAGTCTGATAACTGATACACTCTTAGAATCAATAATATCTCTTAGAACATTTCCTGGACCTACAGAAGGTAATTGATCTACATCTCCTACCATAATTAAAGTGCAATTGTCTGGAATTGCTCTAAGCAAACTTGATGTTAAAAATATATCTAACATGGATGATTCATCTACTATTACACAATCTGCTGTAAGTGTATTAGATGAATCTTTAAGGAATCCTCCGGATCCCCAATCGTATTCAAGCATCCTGTGTATGGTCGTTGCTTTATGATTTGTTACTTCAGAAAGCCTTTTCGAAGCTCTTCCTGTAGGTGCGCCTAGAAGAATTGCTAAACCCAAATTGTTATATAAATTTGTTATTGCTTTAATAACAGTTGTTTTACCGGTACCAGGCCCCCCTGTTATGATAAGTACTTTATCTAACAAAGACTTCTCTATACTCAAACTCTGTTCTTTATTTGCTTGGCCTCCTTCAAGAGCTTGCTTTGCATAATTTGATAGTTTTTCATCAATAGAATCTCCAGTTAAACCTCTTTTCTTAATTGCCAAACTTATTCTTGCGATATCTTTATTTTGTTCAGAAAGTATTTTGACTCTTTGTGCAACTTCTTTTTCTGCACTGTAAAGGGGTTGCAAGTAGATTGAAGGGTCGTTTTTTTTCTGTTTTAGCAAGATTAATCGTTCTAAGAAAATAAGTTCTCTTTTATTAAGTTCTTGGATTACGTTAGTTATCTGTGAGGGGTCAACTCCTAGCAAATTAGAAGCTTTTGACTCTAATTCAACTTGAGGTAGTAGTACATGTCCGTCTCTCTCAGAGGTTTCTTTTAAAACGTACATTGCTCCTGCAGCACAACGTGATGGGTCATCAAATTTCGTTCCCATACTTAATGCTATCTTATCTGCTGTCTGAAATCCTACTCCAAAGATATCGGTAACGAGTCGATACGGATTTTCTTTGAGAATTTGAATTGTGTCTGGTCCATATGTCTGATAAATCTTCCCTGAAAGATTTATCGGAATATCGTATTTTCTTAAGAAGATCATGACTTCCTTCATTTCACTTTGTGTTTCCCATGATTCTTCTATTTCCTTAAGTTTTTTTTCCCCAATACCAGGAATTTTTAATAATTGTTTGGGATTTTTTTCCATAACATCTAACGTCTGTTCACCAAAGGTCTTTACAATTCTTTTAGCAAGCGCGGGACCGATATTCTTAATAATTCCAGATGAAAGGTATTTTTCTATTTCTTCAGATGTAGTGGGCTTGATTTCTGTGTACGTTTTTACTTGTAATTGTTTCCCAAATCGTGGATGGTCTTTCCAAAATCCTTTAAACTCTACTCTTTCTCCCACTTTTAACGCATTTAGGCTTCCAACAGCAACAATGGGGTCACTTGTATCATTTTCAAGTTCAACAAGTAATACAGCAAAACCTGACTCGTTAGATTGAAAGCGAATTCTTTGAACTATACCCGTCAGATTATTTTCTTCATTTTTGAAAAGATTATTCTGTATATTTTTACTTTTATTTGCTAATTGTTTTGAGTAGGATTTTTTCAATTCTAACCTTTTTGGAAAGTAAAAACATTTTATAATGACGCACTAAAATTTATTTTTAGACTCTTTCCAGAGAGCCTCAAGTTTTTCAATAGACACTTTTTCTGGTGAAAGACCCTCTTTGCTAAGTTTTGTTTCAATATAGTGAAATCGATCGGTAAATTTAGCGGAACTTTTTTTTATAGTTTCTTCTGGATTAATTCCTAATTTTCTCGCCAGATTCACTACGGAGAAAAGGAGGTCTCCCAATTCATTTTTTATAGCGTTCTTATTTTTAGTTTCCAAAGCTTTTTCAAGTTCTTTGAGTTCTTCGTTGATTTTTTCTTTTGGTCCTTCAGTGTCTTGCCAGTCAAAACCTACGCGTGATGCTTTGTTTTGGAGTCTTGCTGCTTGCTGAAGTCCGGGCATTGATCTTGGCACACCATCTAATACTGAACTTTCATCCTTTTTTTTATTTCTTTGATTTCGTTTATTAATTTCCCAGTTTTGAAGAATAGATTCGGAAGTACTTTCTTTAGATTTTTTGAAAACATGTGGATGTCTATCTATTAATTTTTTTGATAGAAAATCAGTAACATCTATCAAATCAAATTTTCCATCTTCGGAAGCAATTTGTGAATGAAAAATTACCTGCAAAAAGAGATCGCCTAATTCCTCTTTCAAAAGTTCTGAGTCTGACAATTCTATAGCTTCAATGACCTCATATACCTCTTCGATTAAGTAGGGTTTTAGGCTTTCATGATTCTGTTTCATATCCCAAGGACAACCTTTATTCGAACGAAGTTCTGCCATCACCTGCATTACTTTTTTAAATGGGTCAGTTTCTTTTTTCAATTTTTCTCCATTTTCATGTCCCTTTAATGCACTTATAGCATAATATTGCTTTTCTTTGCTATTTTGAAATTATTTCTATAGTTAAATTTGGTCTTATATACAAAATGTAGTGGTATATCGTTGACAATCACACAATATTCAGTGATTATAGATTTTAGTTAAAAAAAGGAAAATCTATGGCTTCTAGTAGTATTATTCGCATTTTACCTGAAAATGTATCTAATCAAATTGCAGCTGGAGAAGTTGTTCAAAGACCTGCTTCGATAGTAAAGGAACTTGTCGAGAATAGTTTAGATGCAGGTGCAAAAAGAATTTCTGTTTTTTTGAAATCGGGTGGAAGGAGTGGTATTTCAGTTGTTGATAACGGCACAGGGATGTCGCGTGATGATGCACTCCTTTCTTTTGAGCGACATGTTACAAGTAAGATTAGTTCCGAAATTGATTTGCATAATATCGCAACAATGGGTTTCCGTGGGGAAGCTCTCCCAAGTATATCTTCTGTTTCGAAAATGACTCTGAAAACAAAAATATCTGTTCAAGATGAAGGCACGGAAATTCGAATTGAGGGAGGTCGTATAATTAAGGTTTCTGAAGTTGGAATTCCTCTAGGGACAGAAGTAAAAGTTTCTTCTCTTTTCTATAATTTGCCCGCACGCAGAAAATTTCTAAAAAGAAGAGAGACTGAATTTGCCCGTTGTTCTGAAATTGTAAATAGATTGTCTATTTCTAGACCTGACGTTGGGTTTAAGTTATTTCATGATGAAAAAAAAGTTTTAGATTTGGCGAAGGGTATGAACCGTTTTGAGAGAATCTCTTCTCTATTAGGAAAAGAAACACTTCCATACTTAATAGAATTGCCAGTTCCTATAAACAAAGAAAATATTTCTTTTTCTGGTTGGACAAGTGCCCCGGCTATCAACCGGTCTAATAGAAATTCGCAGTATCTATTTGTCAATGGAAGATCTGTTCGAGATAGACTTTTGTCTCATGCCGTTTTTGAAGCCTACAGAAGTTTCCTTCCATCAAAACGTTTTCCTTTATATTGTTTTTTTATTGATCTTCCTTGTGAAGAAGTTGATGTGAATGTCCATCCTGCCAAAGAGGAAGTACGTTTTAGAAATCCATCGATGGTATATGAAACCCTACGTAATCTCATTATTTCCTCTTTAGAAGAGAAGACTCCCTTAAAGAAACAATTCAAACAATTTGTGCCGGTTGGTTTGCAAGAAGATAATAGTTACCAAACGGATACATCAGTTCTTGAACCAAAAGATGAACCTTTACTTGGAGGAGGAGGATATTTTAAGTCAGAAAGTACTCCTGTTGCTACTGAATTTGTCTCTAGCGGAAACACTAGTAATACATCTGATATTCTTAAAGGTAATTTTCCACAAGATTTTACAGAAGAAAGCAATGATCTTTTATATGAATCTTTTCTTGAGCCTCCACATCCAAAAGATCCTGTCACCCTTAGTCAATCTAGATATCTTGGACAATGGAAAGGTTGTTTTTTGATGTTTGCTGCAAAGCAGGGACTTGTTTTTGTAGATCAGCACGCAGCACATGAACGGATTTTATATAATAAATTTAGAAATCAATTTAGGAATAGTAATGTGGAGAGCCAAGGTTTACTAGTTCCATATCAAATGTCCTTTAGCCCAGAGGAATCAGCTTCTCTAGAAGTGCATAAAGACACTTTATTACGTTCTGGTTTTTCTATTGAAATGGTTAGTCCTGGAGAATATTCCATTCATTCGATGCCTGCATTATTAAAGAATCAGGAACCTTCAGAGGTGATACGTGCTGTTATAGTACATCTTAGCCGTTCAGATGGACCGATTAGTTTTCCGGATATGATAGACGGCATCATTGCCCGTATGAGTTGTCGTAGATCTGTAAAAGCAGAAAAAATTATGCATGCAGAAGAAGTCGCATCATTGGTGGACTCTTTGGAACAGACTCCAGCCCAATGGACATGTCCACATGGAAGGCCTTTAATGTTAGTACTGAGTGAATCACTAGTGAAAAAAAATTTTTTGCGAACATAGTTTCTTGACACTTTCGTTTTACCGCCTAAAATGCATCAACTTTTATTTTTATTTTCTCTGAATTTTCTACTCGGAGTTTTCATTTATATGTTAAATGGTCCATTAAAAGAAGCGCTGACTTTTGATGATGTGATGCTCCTTCCTGCACATTCGGATATTTTGCCTAAAGAAGTAGATATTTCGACTACACTTAGTAATGGATTGAAACTAAATCTTCCTATTATCAGTGCAGCGATGGACACAGTAACTGAATCGAAAATGGCAATCGCTTTAGCGCAGCAAGGTGGACTAGGGGTTGTTCATAGAAATATGTCAATTCATAATCAAACAGCAGAAATTGAAAAAGTAAAAAGATCAGAGAGTGGAATGGTAACAGAGCCGATTACCATGTCTCCCAATCAGAAAATCCATGATGCACTTGAAATTATGTCTAAATATCATATTTCTGGTGTCCCTGTAACAGAAAAAGAAAAACTCGTTGGAATATTAACAAATAGGGATGTTCGATTTGAAACAGATTTAGATCGACTAGTTTCTGAATTGATGACGAGCGAAAAATTGGTTACGGTTTCTGAGGGAACAACTTTAGAAGAAAGTAAAAGTATTCTTCATCAACATCGTATTGAGAAACTTTTAGTGGTTGATAATGAATTTAAACTAAAGGGGTTGATCACTTTAAAGGATATAGAAAAAGTTAGGCAGTATCCTGATTCCGCAAAAGATTCACTGGGACGTCTGCGTGTTGGTGCTGCGATAGGTGTATCTTCGGATATGATGGAAAGAGCTTCCTCTCTTATAGAAGCAGAAGTAGATGTATTAGTGATTGATAGTGCTCATGGCCATTCTTTTCGCGTTTTACAAGCGGTAGAAGATTTAAAGAAAAAATGGCCGGATATAAAATTCATGGCGGGTAATGTTGCTACTGCACAGGCAGCGAAAGATCTTATATCTGCTGGAGCTGACATTATAAAAGTTGGGATAGGTCCAG
>Ga0114933_10002356_pt1 | contig 19765 bp, 14 predicted proteins | sample 4SBtaG_FD_89691 | JGI IMG/M metagenome (GOLD analysis project Ga0114933, IMG submission 89691) | Deep subsurface microbial communities from Kolumbo volcano to uncover new lineages of life (NeLLi) - 4SBTROV12_W25 metaG | ecosystem: Environmental > Aquatic > Marine > Volcanic | place: Kolumbo... | reverse complement strand
GGTATCGGTGCATCTTCCGGTGGATACGGGAACTATGTCGGCGGCGCTACATCGGCGTACTTCAGTGATATGCTGGGAGACAGAGTTCTTGGGCTAGCTCTGCAAGCTCAGGGTACAGTCAAGGACATAGGCGGACAGGTATTCTATGCCAACCAAGCCAGGCGGTGGAACTGGTTGGTGAGTGCCGGAAGAATCCCTTATCAGTTCGGGTCGTTCACGTTTGGTGATGATGCTCCAGGCCAAGCGGGTGGTGAGTACCAAGGGATCGTTAGGAGACGCATCTTCCTGACATCAGCCACCGCTGGGCTACAGTATCCATTCTCGACCACTGAACGTGTAGAGCTCGACCTCGGTCTCACCCGATATGGTTACGATTTTGAGCTGGAGAAATATTATTTTAATGGGCTAGGTCAGACCATCGGATTCGACAGAGAGAAGCTCGCAGCTCCAAGCCCGCTGAACCTGGTTCAAGCAAGTGTGGCGCTCGTGGGCGACAACTCATTCTTTGGGTTTGTTGGTCCGATTCGAGGTGGGCGCTACCGAGTCGAACTCGAGCAGACCCAGGGTGACGTCGATTACTCGACGATCATCACCGACTTCCGCCGATACTACTCACCCGCCAAACACCTCACAATCGGAGTCCGCGGGCTCCACTACGGTCGCTACGGGCTGACCGTGGAGGAACAGTTCGAAGACGAGTTTGGGATTCTGAATCCTCTATTCTTGGGCTTTGAAACGTTCATTAGAGGGTATGCTTGGGAGAGCTTTGCGAGCGACGAGTGCTCAAACGCAACTGCGACCAATGACTGTCCGGCCTTCAACCGTCTGTTCGGAAACCGAATAGGTGTCGCGAGCATAGAAGCAAGGATCCCGTTCATAGGCGTCGAGCAGTATGGCATCATCAACTTTCCCTTCCTGCCCACGGAGCTAGTGCTCTTCGCCGACGGAGGAATGGCTTGGGACAGCCCACGCTGCTTTGCAGTAGGCAGCGAAATCTCTTGCGTCAACGATGACCCCGAACTCATCTGGAGTCGCTCAGGCTCCGGTCGCGTTCCTGTCTTCTCAACCGGCATTTCCGCCCGAGTGAACGTCCTAGGGTTTATGATCCTTGAAACGTACTACGCTTACCCGTGGCAAAGACCGGGCAAGGGCTGGCACTGGGGCTTCAACTTGGCCCCAGGTTGGTAAGTTCAACTAAGGTCGGAGGCTAGAAGATTGAGAGGTTGATGTATTTCTTAGGATTCGCCTGCAAGTCTGAGAGAAACGTGTTCAAAGTTAGGGCTGCCTCATTCAGACTTACATAGAGGGTTTCGTCGGACGAAAGTCGACCCAGCGTTCCCTCGCCTCTCTCCATTCGCTCGAGAACCGTACTGAGCGATGCCGCGGCCGTTCCCAAGCTTTCTCTTGTCTCCGTCAACGTCGCCATAGCTGAATCAGCCCGCGCAATCGCACTCGCAATGTCGGAGCCAGCTCCGGACGCTTCAGCAAACCCATCAGCCGTGCTTAACAGGCTCGAAGTGAGCTCAGACAGGGCCCCTCGCTGCTCCCGAGTCACTGCAGACAACTCCGCCAAAAGTGTCTGAAGCTCAGAGGCAGACGACTGCACAGAACTGACGGTTTCCTCAGAGAGCATCGTGCTGATCGCATCGAGCACTGTGGATGCCTGCCCACTGATTTCATCTACCGAAGAGAGTAATCCCGCGCCCATCGCGCTCTCACCCGGAATCGTATCATAGGTGGCAAAGGTTCCAGGACCCATACCCTGCTCAATATCGAGCGTCCGACCCCCAAAAAGACCTGCGGCGCCCATCTTGGTTGAAGAGCCAAGAGGGATGTCCCACTCACCCTCGATCTCCATTGTGATATAGACACGACTGTTCTCCACCATCTCGAAACCATGAACACGACCGATGTTCACGCCCCGCATCAGAATCGGATCACCGGACCGTACCCCACCAGCGTTCGTCACCTCAGTGACGAGCATATATCGACCACGAAAAGTCGCTGGATCGGTCATCCAAAAGAGGACGATGATGAAGGTAAGCACTCCGACGAGCACGAAAACGCCGACCTGAGCCTCTTTCCCACTCGTATTGCGCGGCGTCGCCGCAAGGATCTCCTTATCGGATACCTTCCTTCTGCCATTCTCATAATCACTCATATCACACCACTGCCATGTCCAGCGCCGCAATCGCGGCGGCTCGATCCACGAAGGCCCGAACAACGGTGTCCGGGCTGTCTCTGAAGTCCTGAGGGGTCCCCACAAAGCGCAATGTTCCACCGGAAAGCATCGCCACTCGGTCGCACATTTGCAGCCCTCCTTCCACGTCATGGGTGACGAGGAGAGAAGTTACTTCTAGCTCTTTTGAGAGCCTCTTTATAAGCCGCTCTACTGCAGCGGTGTTGATCGGGTCAAGTCCAGTCGTGGGCTCGTCCCATAAGAGAATCTCCGGTCGCCCGACGATTGCCCGTGCTATGCCAACCCTCTTCTTCATTCCACCGGACAGCTCCGAGGGCAGTTTAGACAGGATCTCTCGCGGCTCAAGATTTACGATTTCAAGAGTTTCCCACACCCGGCGACTCAGCTCAGCATTAGTCAACCGCGCTATCTCATCCTCCGGGAGTCCCATCGATACATTTTCGTATACGTTGAGCGAGTCAAAAAGAGCGGCATGCTGGAACACATATCCAATCTTCCTCCGGATCTCTTCGAGGTTGGATGATGGTCCCTCATAAACCGACAGCCCATCCACCTCTACATCACCCAAATCTGGAACGACAAGCGACAGCGTTGTCTTCATGAGAACGCTCTTGCCCGTTCCTGAAGGGCCAAACAAGGCAAACATCTCTCCGGTTTCCACGGTCAAGTCTACGCCCGTCAGCACCGGGATATCGAAAGCCTTGTGAATATTCTTATAAGAGATCATGGAAACTCTATTGCAGCAGCAATGGCGGGAACAGAGCGTCGATGATCAGAATCGACAATATCATGAACATTACCGCTTTGGTCGTCTGAAGCCCGACCCCCTCGGCTCCACCCCGTGTTCGCAGCCCCATGTGGACGGAAATCACTGGGATAAAAAGTCCAAAAACAACCGACTTGGCAAAGCCGTAAAACAGGTCCCAACTATGCCAATTAAGTCGGGCGCCATACAAGAAGGTTTCCCTGCCTAGGCCTATATCGAAGTCGGCCATGAGCATACCAGCATTGATACCAATCACATTGGCAAAACCGACCAGAAGCGGCATTGTCAAAACCCCGGCGATAATTCGCGGAGCCGCGATAATCGAGATCGGATCCCGGCCCAGTGACTTAAAGGCATCGATCTGCTCCGACACCACCATTGTACCGAGTTCCGCAGTGATTCGTGCACCAATCCGGCCTACCAAAACAATAGCCGTCAGGAGTGGCGCCAACTCTAGCACGACGGACTGAACGACTAGCGTGCCCAGGATGTATTGAGGTGATGACGAGATCAGCTGATATCCACCCTGCTGACTCGTAACTATACCTGCTAGCGTCGCTGTAACAAAAACGATAGGCAGGCTCTGGACGCCCATGATGTGGAGCTGATTGAGGATGTCCCTGAGACGCACCTTGAGTGTCACTATGGACACGAGCGTATCCCACCCCAGCATACCTAGCGCTCCAGCATGCTCCAACGTTACCCGGTAGGAAATACCGATCTTCGCGAACCAACCTTCAACGGGTCTAATAATCGGGTTTACCAAAGAACCTTGCGGCGCGGACGCGGGAATAGGATTCGGAAGGACATCGGACCAAAGAATCAGGCCCTAAGCCGTACTTTCTACAACTATGAAGGTTCTAGAAATTCACTCTGTCGATCAATGGGAAACGTTTCGATATCGCACTCGGTATCTTTCCCCCTCGCGAAGATTTGCATGCGAACGATTCACCAACGGTCAGTATTAGCAGGCCTCATCGTCAACGGCCAGATTACCGCATACTCAGGTTAGGAGATGCGATTTTACCCGTTTAAGCATAAGCTCCCGACGCCCGAAGTTCGCCTGCCGCGCAGGCCCCATTTGATCCTAAAATGTCCCAAGCCCAATCTTTGCTCGGAAAAGTTGCCCTAGTCACAGGAGCATCCGCCGGGATCGGACAGGCCACGGCACGCAGTCTTGCTGAGGCTGGTGCGCACGTTGTGGCCACCGCCCGCAGGGAAGATCGACTTGAAGGGCTGGTCAGTGAGATCAATTGCAAGGGCGGATCCGCGGTCTCTCGGACCGCCGACGTGACCGAGCCAGGTGCTATTCAGCAAGTCGTTTCGGAGACAGTGGCAGAGAGTGGACGTATCGACATCCTAGTCAACAATGCCGGCATAATGAGAATCTCGGACATAACTGAGAACAACATTGAAGACTGGACGGCGATGGTCGACGTCAATATCAAGGGCGTGCTGCACTTTTTGTCCGCAGTCATGCCAAACATGATCCAGCAAGGATCCGGTCACATAGTAAATGTTGGTTCAGTAGCAGGCCGGCGCCCTTTCCCCGGGGCTAGTGTCTACGCGGCTACGAAATTCGCAGTCCGGGCATTGTCCTGGGGACTGCACCTTGAGTTAGGTGCGGCCCATGGCATTCGTGTCACCGATATCCAACCCGGCTACGTATCAACCGATCTACTGGCCGACCAGCCCGAGACCCAAGCGGCTTGGAGCGAAGCATGGACTGAACGACGCACCCTAGAACCGGAAGACGTGGCTCGTAGCATCGTATTCGCGGTCTCCTCACCCGACCATGTTTCAGTAAGCGAAATTCTAGTAAGGCCAACAGACCAGCCGACCTAGTGCGCCAGCGAGGTCTCTATCAGGATGATGAGATATAAGTAAGAAACAGAGCGGTCGGCCCTCAACTTGCTCCTCGAGCGCTTAAGCAGCGAGCTTCCGAATCACGTGTCGTCAAACATCATCGAAGGTTAGGGGCATGATACCGTCTCTTGAATCAATCCACATGAACAGGAACGTGGTCCTCGGGCTGTTCTTGGTGCTACTGTCCCTCGTACCTAAAGGGTCATTCGCCCAGACCGGAGAACTCCGTCTAATTGCAAATCCCGGTGAGGTGGAGCTCACAGTCGGTCAGTCGGCTCCGCTAACAGTTACAGTAGTGGACGCATCCGGGCGGACCGTAGAGATGGCGTTGCGCTTTGCCGCACCTCGAGATGCCTTGCGAGTTAGGGATGGGAACATACAGGGCCTCAAGGTGGGTTCGTACGAGATCGTTGCCACCGCTGTCCTCCCTCCCAACGCAACGGCCTCTCCTCCAACACTCACCATTCCGATCACCATCGTGTTCCCCTCCGTAGAACGAATAGGAATATCTGCATCATCGGAACAGATCTTCGTTGGCACCTCTGTAACTCATGCGGCTACTGCCTTTCATCCGGATGGATCTCATAGGCCAGATGCAGTCGCCTCATGGACGAGTTCTGATCCTTCCATTGCAACTGTGGACCGTTGGGGAACCCTCACGGCGCACGCACCTGGATACCTCAGCGTAACAGCAAGGTTCGAGACAGCCTCTGAGACTAGGTCCTATAACATTGAGTCCTTCCCGGCGGATGAACTACTAATCTCCGGGGGGGCCGAAACAGCCCGTACAGGAGATGTCTTGCATTTTAGAGCAACAGGCATCAAAAATGGAAAACCGCTCGAAACGTTGCCAGTCACATGGGCGTACACGTTCGTCCCCGACGATTCGATTCGGGCCCCTGGCGCATCCGCTATCGTAGACAACGGTGCGTTCGTAGCAGAAGTACCTGGCCGATACTCTGTGCTCGCGATATCCGGCCCCCTTGTCGCCCGCTCAACGGTGACGGTGCACGGCCGGGAAGTAGTGCAAGAAATCCAGCTCCAAGGCCGCGGACCAGTTACGACTTCTCACACCTCAGACCTTTGGGTTTTCGAGGGAGTGGACGGAAGAGACTATGCCATCACAGGGACGTGGGCAGCCGACGGGTGGGCCTTTTTCTGGGATGTCACCGACCCCACAAATATCACCAAGGTCGATTCAATCAGAGTGGACGCACGAACGGTGAATGACGTTAAGGTGGCACCGAACGGTCGATATGCGGCGCTATCACGTGAGGGAGCCTCGGACAGGAGAAACGGAGTTGTAATCCTCGATATGGCGGAGCCCTCAAACCCGGTTATCGCATCAACTTTTGATTCGAACGGGGTGACGGGTGGGGTACACAACATGTTTGCCACGGACGACTACCTGTTCGCCCTCGCTGGAGGTGACAAGTACGTCATCATTGATGTGCGGAATCCTTATGAACCCAAGTTCGTGAGCGAATACAATCATCCGGACAGCAGGATCCACGACGTATGGGTCCACGATGGGATCGCATACTCCTCAGAATGGCAGAACGGAGTTGTCGTAGTAGATGTCGGAAACGGTCGCTGGGGTGGCTCTATAGAGAACCCGGTATTCGTTACCGCAGTCCCCTATCCTGTAGGAGCGACTCACGCGGCCTTTCCATACGCTCAGGAGTCCACTGGGAAGTTCTACCTCTTTTTAGGTGATGAGATTGGTGGTGGTCGCGGGTCCGCGTGGGCTGGAGAGGGCGCGGACAACAAACCTTACGATCCTGCAACAGGTGAAGGCGGTATCCAAGGCCGCATGAGCGGATACTTACACGTGATCGACTTCACAGACCCCGAAAACCCAATCGACGTCGCTCGCTACGAGGTCCCAGAAGCCGGTACCCACAACATGTGGGTTGAAAACGATGTGCTCTACCAAGCGTACTACAAAGGTGGCCTTCGTGTATTGGATATCACCGGAGAGCTAATGGGAGACTTGATGGCCCAAGGACGCGAAATCGCTATCTATAAGCCTCAAGATCCCGGGGGATTCCTACCGAATCAGGTAAGCGTTTGGGGAGGGCAGCCACACAAGGGGCACGTATTCTTCAGTGATATGAACTCAGGGTTGTGGGCAGCTAAAGTGATGCCTAGGGATCGACCAATTTCGTAACGTCTTCTAGAAACATTCCGCGTGAATCTTCCTCAGCCCACAGGCTCCATCCTCCAGAACACAATTCCACCCGCCTGCTGACCTACACCCACCGATCCAACTAATTCAAAACTCCGTAAATCATACACGTCCACCTTACCTGGCTCCGCGCCCTTTCCTTCCACACTTATGAAGGCGTAGCGCGAATCTGGAGTAAGAGCGACTCCGTGGGTGACGGTTGTGGTCGATTCCACTATAGCCAAGCTCTCTCCCGTCGCGGCGTCAAAGAATTGCACCTGACCAGCGCCCTTGAGGGAAGCCACCAAAACCGTCCCATTCTCCGAGATTCCCAGATTGTATGGGGCCCGTCCCGTTTCAAATTTGCGTACCAACGACCAGTCCGCGCGATCAATCACTAAGATCTCATTCGACTCATTACAAGCGACGTAGAGCGTGCGACCGTCAGGGGCTGGCTGCACCCACGTAGGTGAACACGTAGGGTCTTTCATCACCATCCCGGTCATCGACCCGCCCCCCGCAACAGCCGTCATACCCCTAGAACCGGTCATCACCTCAGGTGCGATGTAGTCCGTCAGCGCCCCTTCTTCTCCCGTCGAAACCGAAAAGCGACGCGATACTTGGAAAGTCCGCGTATCGATCTCAACCAATTGGTCATCCATCATGCACAATGAGTATGCGAACAGCCCATCCGGAGCCATCCGCAACCCGTGTGGCATAGTGCACGTTGGAATCTGATCAACCTCGACCATATCGGGCGTGTAAACGACCGAGACCGTTGATGGCACGTGCTCGCCATGCAAGTTGAAATTTGCGATTAGCGCGTAGAGCCCATCGGGTGTCAGATCGAGTGTGGCAGGAAAATTCCCAAGTAGAATCGGACGCGCGACAAGAGTGTCTGGCCCCGCATCAAATTTCCAAAGCTTTCCGTCTGGGACGCCGTGGGCTGTTGTCATGTAGAGGAACTCTCCATCTGGAGAGACATTGAGGCCGTGCGGACCCTCATTTTCAACAGCCATCTCCCCGACAGGGGTGGTCTGATCAATGGAGACACCGCTCGCATCGAGCTTAACCCGGTGGATCAGATCTGCCGACTCAGCTCCTACGTAGACGTAGTAGGTGTCGTGAACACTTTGTTGATCACTCGGTGCAGGTCCCAATAGCTGCGAATCGGTTGAATTCAAGCATGAGGTCAGCAAAATGACAGATAGCGACAGTAGGCCAGAGCGGGGTTTCATATCGTGATGTGGGCTCGTCTGAATGGGTCTAGTCACTGCCGATCGTAGCAATGAACCTAGCCGGATGAATAAATAGGTTGCTAGTAGGCCTTCGCATCAAGGGAGACCCCGGCTCGCTATCTAACGCCCGACCTTGTTATCTTTCTATTCCATGATCACACTCGTTGCGATCGTCGCGGTCGCGTTGTCGATCTCGTTCCTCTGCTCAATCCTTGAAGCAGTCTTCCTCTCTGTCTCGCACGCCCATGTGGCACTGCTCAAGAGTCAGGGTCAGTGGGCTGGAAGCTGGCTAGAAAAGGCACGGCAGAACGTAGAGGAACCGATCGCTGCCATTCTAACGCTGAACACGATTGCACATACAATCGGTGCTGCTATGGGTGGAGCCCAAGCCGCCCGTGTGTTCGGAGAGGTTTGGGTTGGTGTCTTTTCAGGAGTATTGACCCTCCTAGTGCTCTTGGCGACAGAGATCATCCCCAAGACCATCGGTGCTACCTACTGGAAATCTCTGGCACCTATGACGGCAAGAACGCTCAAAGCCCTCATAGTAGGTATGAAGCCGGTGCTTATTCCCCTGGCTTGGCTATCGAAAGCAATATCGCCGTCCGGTGTAAGGCCAACGGTTAGCCGGGCTGAGATAGAGGTCTTAGCCGACATCGGACGCCGCGAGGGGACACTAGACGAAGAAGAATATTCGGTGATGACCAACGTCATTCAGCTCGATAAAATTTCCATCGGTGAGGTGATGACGCCGCGCACCGATGTCGTCGGGATCCCGATCACAGCCACGGTCGAGCAAGTGCAGGAGACGATGCTGGACGCCGGGCATCTTCGTCTTCCTGTCTACGAAGAAAACCTGGACACTATCCATGGAGTCGTCATCGGCCGTGACGTCTGGAAGGCAGCACGGGACGGAAAGACACAGCTCGAACCTCTCATCCGGCCACTTCCGTTCGCTCCCTCTACTAAGCGAGTTGAAGATCTGATCCCTGAAATGCGCTCACAACTAACCAAAATGGCCATCGTTATCGACGAGTTCGGGGGTACCGCAGGGCTTGTCACACTCGAGGATTTAATCGAAGAGATCATCGGCGAGATCCAAGATGAGCACGAGGGTGATGAGCCTCAAGCATTCCAAACCCTCACCAACGGGCTAGTCCGTATCTGGGGCGGCACGTCACTTCGAGAAGTATCACAAAGAATCGAGTTTGAGCCGACAGAGGACGAGGAAGAAGGTTATGACACGATTGGTGGCTTTGTCCTTGGGCGCCTCAACCGTATCCCTGTCGTAGGTGACGAAGTCCCGGTTGAAACGGGCCGATTTCGAGTAACACAGATGAGTGGACGCCGAATCGAATACCTGGTGTTCTTGGCACATCGCTGACGGCTCATCTCCACGCGAGTGCGTGGCCGGCACATCCTAGATCAGCTAGGTGAGGGCTCCTTCGATACCCTTCAAGCGCCAGGCTCCGAGCCTTCCTGCCGGACAGCTTCCCTTACGTCGTCTTCTGCCGTCTGCATCGCTCGCTCTTCGAGATAGAAAGAGATAGCCAATAATATTGCGCCGCAGGTAATCGCCATGTCCGCAACATTAAAGATTGGAAAATCCCAGAGCCCTAGATCAACTGGCCCGAGGAAGTCAACTACACCTCGGTCCCACCTCACCCGGTCATAGAGATTGCCCAGAGCGCCCGACACTACGAGTGAGATAGAACTAATCCTCAGGATATCTTTATTGGACGCCTCTTTGTATAGAATCCCAAGGAGAACCAGAGCAAGAATGGTAACAGGCACGAAAAACCATCGAGAATCCTCAGTCACTCGTATCCCGAAAGCTGCCCCTTTGTTAAAGGCGAGCGTGAGGGGTACAAGGCCACCCAACAGGTCGTGTCCGTGATCGGGTTTAACCAGCTCTGCCAGCGCCCATCGCTTCGTAACAACATCCAGTGCGGTGATCACAGGAAACGTGATGGCGAAAACAAGAATCTTTGGTCGCACGTCAAACCCAGAGTTATTTGAATAACTTTCAGATGGCAAAATATGGCAAAACGGCGAGTCTGGTCCATCCATGGCAGACCATCTACAGTCGGACCCGGTTGGCACTAAGGTGCCGTGGCATAACCCACTGCGCTGGCCTAACTTGGGCAGGCGGGTAAGGAAAACATTAGATATCGCTCCTACGTAATCCTTGTCAGACTTCCTTGAAATCACGAATGTGCCCGGTGGAGCGTAGCTTTCACGAACCCATGGATCTCCCCAAATCATTGTGTGTAACCGTTTGCACAAAAAACCGCCTACGGAGGAACAATGCACATCCAAGTCATCAACTTTGGTATAAGCGTCTCCCAAGAAGACTTTATCGCCGAGGCGGAAGGAGTGGCGCCAGTCTTCGCGTCAATGCCCGGTCTCGTAGGAAAATACTGGCTGGGAGACGAGGCTAATGGCGTATACGGTGGTGTCTACCTATGGGAAGACAAGGCGGCCTGTGAAGCCTACAAGAGCGGAGAAGTCTTTGCAGCAGTAATGAACAGCATGGGTTTCGTTGACCCGACTTCGAAAGACTTCGGAGTACTTGAGGGACTAACTGCTATGACTACGTAGGCCCGATAACAAAGCATTGAGATTTTGAGGGTTAAAACCCGTCAACCGGGGTTGAGGCTTCATCACAGATCGTGCAGAAAAGCCTCGGTATCTATGCGAAGCAAAGCTCCGCGTAGGCACCGAGGAACCGTAGTATGCCACCCCGTAACCAAGTTACGAACAAGTATTTTTACGTTTCTTATTTGCGCCAGTTCCTGCGGAAGTGAGTCATCGGCGCCGACGGGGCCAACAACACGACCACCAACGCCTCCCGTCGTTCAACTGAGTCCAGTATCGGGGCACAGTAATCAGGCAAACTTCCAGCTGTCTGGCTCGACCACGGGCGGTTCGACGGTCACAGTGCGCGGGGGCGCTTCTGTAGCTACCACAACGGCTAATGCCGCGGGAGCGTTCACGGCTTCAGTCCCTCTAAAACCAAATAGTCAGAACACCCTGTCCGTATCTGCGACTAGCACTGCTGGACTGACTAGTTCGTCAGTCACCGTGACCATCAGGCACGATGACAGTCGACCAGTGCTCAACGTCCTTTACCCGAACGATTCCATCTTCGACACGGATGGAGACTTCAGAGTGAATTTCGCTTTTGAGTATTCAGATAGCTTCCCCGGCATTGAGATAATTTCGGTTACCAACGACAGGGCAATAGGAGGTGGCCACCCTAAAGGTGGCGTAGATGCGGGAGCGAATATCGTTCTTACGAGCGAATGTTGCGGTCCAGAGACTCCGCCTGGCAAGTTCGTGTACAACGCCAGCCTCGACCATGAATTCCCAATTGGTGCGAATTCTGTAGTTATCAGCGTAGCAGATTCTGCGGGTAATGTGACAGCCGACACAGTCGAAATTGAGGTGGCCGGCACTGAGCCATCCTTTGAGATTCTTCAGCCCCAGGATGGAGATGTACTCTCACCTGACTTCGTGATCACTGCCGACTTCAGCGACGTGGCTGGCAGAATCACCCAGAGCGGTCTGACTTTTGTAGCCAACAAACCGCTGATCGGTCTCCTGTCCCAGGATGGGACTCAGGCCGAGGGAGCTGAGGTGGGTCAGAACTTCGGCCATGCCTTCAGCATCACGGGAGGAGACCAGGACACCCGGCCACACGCAACTAAAATGGAGATGAGCTCATATGCATTTCCAGGAGGTGAAACGATGATCATCGGTCAGGTGTTCGATTTGGCTGGGAACTCCTCTCAGGCCGATACCATCACGGTAAATGTGCCCAATCCCACTCATTCGGTGCTTGTCGTTAACTCCACTGCTCAAGCCGGCGCTCAAGGGCATACGATACCCCTAGGGTTTAACAGCTTCGAAGCCTTTGGCGGACTGCAGTTCTCTCTCAACTTCGATCCATCAGTAATGAGCGTTGATTCCATTAGTTCCGAGGGAAGAGCACCGGCATCTCCATTCTACGAGATTTCCGAGGCAGGCAAACTAGATATCGTGGTGGTTGACCTCACCGGTGACCCAATACCGAGCGGAAGTGGAGTTGTACTGAATGTATATGCTTCAATCAGTGCTGCGGCAGCCGCACAAAGTATGACGCTAACGCTCTCTAGCGTGCAGGTCGCGAACGAAGCTGGAAACCCGATCAACGTAGTTGCGAGAGATGGAGTTCTCGAAGTGCAGCGATGAACACAACCCAATATTCCATCAGCTTTATTTGGAAACCTCATGAGTCACATCCCAAAACCCATGATCAAGCGTAAGCCGACCAACTTCATTCTTCTTGCTATGATGTTCGCATGTGCTGCTTCAGTTCCGAATGTCCTCGAGGCACAACAAGCTGACTTCGCTCCCGGCCGTGTGATCGTTAAGTACCGGGCTGGCAGCTCGGCTACTAGGGGCGCAGCTCTTAGGGACGCAGTCGGCAGCCAGATGATCAAGCGGCTCCCCTTGATTAACGCCGACCTTGTAACCCTGCCCGACGGATGGGACGTCGACTCCGCAGTTGAGTGGTATGGAAACCAGGTAGGGGTCGAGTATGCAGAGCCGGATTACATGTGGTACGCGATTGAGAACATTCCAGCGCCCTCAATCAAGAGCCCCGAAGATATGGTCAACTCTTTGAGCACAGTGACGCCAAACGACCCGCGATTCGGAGAAATGTGGGGGCTGAACAACACTGGGCAGAGCAGCGGATTAGCAGACGCTGACATCGATGCACCAGAAGCTTGGAGTATCACAAAGGGAACGGATACCCTGATCGTCGGGGTGATCGACACCGGTATACAGACGGCTCACCCAGATCTTGCAGCCAACATGTGGGTCAATCCTGGTGAGACCGCGGGTGACAATATTGATAACGACGGTAACGGATATGTCGATGACGTTCACGGGTGGGATTTCAGAAACGACGACGCCTCCGTCTACGATGACGCAAACATTGACGACCACGGTACCCACGTGGCCGGAACGATCGGCGCTGTTTCAAATAACGCGACGGGAATTACGGGCATAGCTTGGAATGTGAAAATCATGAGCCTGAAGTTCCTGCACAATGGCGGGTCTACTTCAGACGCTATTGATGCGATTCAGTACGCCATCGACAATGGCGCGCACATGACCACAAACAGCTGGGGAGGAGGAGGTTCGTCCACCGCACTTCAAGACGCTATTAAAGCATCGGGTGATGCTGGGATGCTCTTTTTGGCTGCCTCGGGAAACTCCGCTTTGAATGCGGACGAAACCCCGATGTATCCCGCTGCATACCCGCAAGAAAATATCGTCTCCGTCAATTCGACAGACCGCAACGACCAAATGTCCGGCTTCTCCAACTATGGTCTTACCTCGACTGATCTCGGAGCTCCTGGAAGCTCCATCCTGAGCACGATACCAGAGGGTGGGTACAGCTCATTCAGCGGGACCTCAATGGCGACGCCTCACGTCACAGGAGTAGCAGTCCTCATCTACACCGCCTTTCCCGACCTGACGCACATGGAGGTTAAAGACCGGTTGATGTGGAGCGGTGATCCCATAACGGCCATGTACGGAAAGTCGGTGAGCGGACGCAGGCTCAACGCAAATAACGCTCTCGACAACGACTCAATACCGCCATCCGCAGTCGCTAACCTAGCTGTAACCGAAGACCCGGTGAGCGGATCTATAGCCCCATTGGGGGGCACGGCCTTGACCGTGTCCTGGACTGCTCCTGGTGACGACGGGTCCAGCGGGACGGCAAGCCAATACGACATTCGTTATGCGACCACACCTATAACGGATGACGCGAAGTTCAATCAGGCGATGCAAGCTACAGCAGAGCCCTACCCAGGCGCTGCGGGCACAACCCAATCAGCCACAGTAATTGGGCTAGATCCAGAGAGCACGTACTATTTCGCGCTTAAGACAAGCGATAACGTCGGCAACCAATCCCCTCTATCAAATTCAGCAGAGGGGGAAACCGGTATGATCACAAAACTTTTTGCAGACGGGGCTGAGACCGAAGCGAGCGTGGATCTCTGGAAGACGGACCCACCTTGGGGTAGAACTTCAACTTCGAGTAGTCCGGAAGAATCCAGCATGCCATTAGGGGGCAATTGGAGTTGGACAGACAGCCCCAGTGGCAATTACAGCGACGGGATCAATTCAAGCCTTCAGTCTATCCCGATCGACCTTTCTGGGGCTTCTAACCCGGTCTTGCAGTTCGATCATCGTTACGATATCGAAAACTACTGGGACCGGGGATACATAGAAGTATCCACGAACGGTATCCAGTGGACTGAGCTGGCTCAGTATACCAGTGTTCAAGAGGTGTGGACCAGCGAGTCGTTCACTCTGAACTCATACGAAGGAGCTGAAGCGTTTCAGTTCCGATTCCGGCTGCAAACAGATGGGTCTGTAGGCAAGGACGGATGGTATATCGACGATGTGCGAGTGATCGCGGACACAGATGCCGTCCTCGCGCTCTCTATAGCTCTAGACGCATCCGGCGACACAGCGCTCGCCAGCCTCAGCCTGGAGAACAAGGAAGACATCGTTGGGCTCAGCTATCAGTTATCATGGGGTAGCAACAACGATGTGACCGGAGAAAACCCACTCTCGTTTCACACCAGTATGCTAACCAATAGGGTTTCCGCGCTCACCCATACCTTTGAAGCAGATCCTGATTCAGACGTGTTGACGGGTATCCTTATTAGTACGTCGGGCACAGGGGAAATAGCGGCCGGAAGTGGTCCAATCATTGAGTATCGGTTCCCGGTGCGTTCAGATATCGAATCTGTCGATGGTTCGTTTGTCAGTGTTACGCAAACGGGCGGTCCAGGGAGCAGTGTCCTACCGAAGATCTCTATACGGGCGCCGTTCAGTCTTGTAGACGGAGCGTTGTCTGATTCGAAAGGAAACGCTCTGGAGACGGGTCTAGAAGACCCAACATCAGTCTCAATCGTTGACAGCCTGCCAAACGCCGACGTCGACTTCAGCGGGGCAATCAATATCGCGGACGTGGTCCGGATAATCGATTTCTACCTTGGTCGCACAGAGCCCAGCGCACTTGAGTTTGCGGTAGCCGATACCTACCGGGATCAGCGATTGAATGTGGTAGATATCGTGCGAGGCATAAACATCGTACTCGGGCGAACAATCGGTAACTCGGCTTCGTCTCAGTCTGCACTACTAGTCGACTCACAAGAGCAGTCGGATGGTCCTTCTAGCGACAGACAGTTAGAGGTGGCCTTCCAATCCATCTCAGCACCTGAGTCAAGCCGCACTTCAACCACCGGCAGCAGGGTTCTAGTCGCCGACGTGCCGACCGGAGTCGTCGGCCTAGAGCTAGGTGTTAAGCATGGTGCATCTCAAGTTGCAGATGCTCGCCTACTCCTAGAAGGAGACGATTTCTCACTGGTGAAGAACATAGGGTCGACCGGCTCAAGTTTCATGATCTATAGCGCAAACAACTCAAGTCTCCCCGAAGGCTCTCAACCCGTGCTTGAACTCGAGCTCGAGACCACATCAGGTGAGCAAGGAGAAGCCGGCCATGAACTGTATTTGAGTGAAGTACTCGGGGTAGATGATTCAGGAACTCCGATCTTTCCGAACGTTGACCCTATGCTCGCAGTCCAGGACCTACTCGGGACTCCAAGCTTGCTACCAGTCCAGAGGATGCAGCTAGACCGCCGAGGTAACAGCGACGGAATGTACAACTTGGGTGACCTGCTCTCACTCATGCACAGGACCGGGTTCTTTCCGATCCATAAGGGGAATGGAGTGGCTCGATGAAACACATGACTTTTGCGTTAGCAACCGTAGCGGCAATCTTGGCGTTGACCAGCTGTGTGGATGACCGAGATGAAACACTTGGGATAACCGAAGCTAACCCCCCTCTTTGGCTAGACATTCGATTAGCGGGAGCCCAAAACCAACCTCAGGCATTGATGTTTGAGATCGTTGGAGGAGCAACTGACTCGATCGTATCAGACCAACATCGCGTGTTCGCTGAAACTTACGCTCAGGATCGGACCAAGGCTCTTCTTTTCGGCGACCTGAAAAATGAGGTGTTGGCTAGAGTGTGGATGTCCAGCCCCTCGGCATGGGACGAGTACAGAATCGTGCTCGAACAGGTGGCACTAGATGAGGACTTTGAGCAACCGTCGGCAATGAACTACTCGTTGCAGCTCGAGGCACCCAACCCCCGTTGACATTGTGATGACTTGATCGGCCCAACTACCCGAATCTCAGCGAGGGTTGCGCTTAACCTCCGAGTGACGAGTCGGCTCATCAGACTTTAAAGAATCCTGTGTTTCGTTCTTGCGAGACGCGTCTTTGTTACTGACCTTGCCCCGTCCCTGATTTGCCTATTCCGGAGTTCCCGCCATGGCACTCAGCAACCTGGACCGCAGAAGCTTCCTCCGAGGTGCGGGCGCATCCGCACTCTTAACCGCTGCGACGTTCGAACCGGCGATGGCCAAAGTGCCTTCAGTGCTTATGCGCAGTTTACCTGAAGACTTTGACTTTGACTCTCCATACGACCGAGTCGGCACAGACTGCATCAAATGGGACACGCCGCTGGCTACATACGATGGAATCCAGGTCGGAATGGGCATCGCCGACATGGACTTCCGAGCAGCGCCGTGTATAACCGAGGCGCTAGCAAAGCGCTGTGCTCACGAAAACTGGGGCTACCTGCGTCGGCCACAGCGGTACTCACAAGCAGTCGTCGATTGGAACATGCGTCGATATGGGCTTGAAATCGATCCGGAGAGCATAGTGTGGACTACGGGAGTCCATCCAGGAATCATAGCCGCATTACAGACACTAGCCCCTCCGGGGACACGGGTGGTAATGAACACCCCGACCTATAACGGCTTCTATACAGACGTGCGCTTCGCGCACAATGTCGCCGAAGACAACGAGATGCAGGTCGTCGACGGACGCTACCAGATCGACTGGGACGACTTCGAACGTCGAGTCCGCCGCTCCAACGTCTTCATTCTCTGCAATCCTCAAAACCCGACAGGTAACTGCTGGTCCGCAGATGACATGACTCGCATGGGAGAGATCTGTCTTGAGCACAACACAGTGGTTCTTTCTGACGAAATTCACTGTGACTTCGTTAGCGCGGGTGAAAAATACACGCCCTTTGCGAGCCTCCCCAACCGAGAGATCGTCGACAACAGCCTCACTTTCAAAGCAGCTAGCAAGACCTTCAGCCTCGCAGCGATGAAAGTGGCTTGGTACTTCTCTACCAATCCAACCCTGTTGGCGCGTGTGCGTGCGAACACCCGTGCCGACCTAACCACGTTAGGGATGGAGGCGAACTACGCAGCTCTTACGGAGGGCGACGAATGGTTCGATCAGCTATCCCCCTACCTCGACGCAAATCATAATTTTGCCGAGAAGGAGATCAACTCACGGCTCGAGGGTATCCGATACACTAAAGCCCAAGGAACATATCTGGCCTGGCTCGATGTCAATGGATTTGCCGAGGCCATCGACGCCGCAGGTATAGCAGCACGAGAAAATGAAACAGCCGTGACACAGGTTACCCCTGAGAACATTGTCCAGCGGTGGTTCGCAAACCAGGCTGGGGTATATCTGAATCCTGGACACAGTTACGGAACTGGGGGTACCGGTCACATGCGTATGAACCTGGGTACTTCCCGTCAGATGATTGGTACCGCAATCGAAAAAATGGCCGAAGCAATTGCCCGAATCTGAAGGAGTATAGAGTCATGAAAAACATCATCAAATGCATTGCACTGGTGGGGATACTGGCCGCGCCATTCGTCATCGCGACACCTGCACTTGCTCAGTTCCAGAATGTTGGTTCGATCGACTTTCCGACATCAGCTAGTGGTGAAGCACAGCAACACTTCCTCCGTGGAGTGGCGATCCTTCACAGCTTCGGATGGGAGCAGGCCCGTGAACAGTTCAACGCGGCCCAGCAAATAGATCCCGATTTCGCGATGGCTTATTGGGGTGAGTCCCTCACATACAACCACCCTCTGGTTTCGCAGATGGATGCGTCTGATCCATCTGCAACACTTGCTCGGCTTGCCCCGACCCGTGAAGCGAGGCTAGCAAAAGCCCCGACTCCCAGAGAGAAAGGCTTCTTGAATGCCGTAGAGATTCTATGGGGCGATGGTGACCATGTTGACCGACGCGTCGGGTATATGGAAGCGATGGAGGCTCTTTACGAAGCCTACCCAGAAGACGCTGAAGTAGCGGCTTTCTACTCTCTTTCGATGTTGAGTGCTGTGGCCGCTACTCGTGACCTCAGCCAACGGTTGAACGTGCGAGCAGGCGATATCGCTTTGCGCCTCAATAGAGACAACCCAGATCATCCAGGTGCTGTTCACTATATCATCCATTCATTCGACAACCCGCTAATGGCGCCACTTGCCCTAGACGCTGCATATCGGTTCGCCGAGATCGCACCAGCGGTTTCTCACGCGAGGCATATGCCTACTCACATCTTCATCCAACATGGGATGTGGGAGTTGGTGTCGGGCCATAACCAATCGGCATATGACGCGGCGCGTGAACTCTGGAAGCCTGGTCAGAGCATGGGGGATGCAGTTCACTCTCTTGACTGGGGGCAGTACGGTGATCTCCAGCTCGGAGATTATGAGAAAGCTCGCCTTTGGATAGATCGAATCAACACCATGTCCACGGAGGGCGGCTTCTCAGAGGGGGGTGCGCGAGGACAAGCTGGTCAGGCACGAGCTGTGAACACCGTTGGCCTGACCCAAAACCGATATACGGTTGAAACTGAGGAGTGGTCGATTCGGGAAGTGACCGAAGCCTCTCCCGATCACGAACTCCTCGCGACCGCTCTTTCAGCGTATCACCTAATGGATCAAGAGGCTTTGAGATCAGCCGAACAGGAGTTGAAGCGCAGAGTGGACGCTGGCGAAGGCGGCTACACAGAGATCATGGCAAATCAGGTCAGCGCCCTACTTCACGCCCAGATGAATCACGCAGACGTGGCCGTCGGCTTTTTTGAAGACGCGGTCGAGATTATAACCCCGATGGCCCCGCCTCGAGGATCGGCTAATCCGATAAAGCCACTGTTTGAGATGTATGGGGAAATCCTGGTCGATCTCGGGCGATACGAAGACGCTATCGAGCAGTTCGAGACCTCCCTGCTCCGCATGCCTAATAGACCTCGCTCACTTCTTGGTATGGCACGTGCGCAAAACGCCACCGGCCAGATGGCTGCGGCCTCCGAGTACTATCGCGCCCTTCTCGACGTGTGGCAGGGCAGAGACGACCTGGACGGCGTGCGAGAAGCAGAAGCCTACTTAGCAGACGAGCAGAACAACAACTGAGCTAGCTAGCCAGGCTGTCAGAGCCGCCGTTCAGGAGCTTAGGCTCTTGAACGGCGGCAAGTCGCACTAAAAGAATGGAGGCGGCGGGAGTCGAACCCGCGTCCGCGAATGAATCCAGAAGGGCCGCTACGTGCGTAGATCGCCGAAAGTCTCACCTCGGACGGCCAG
>Ga0114933_10002352_pt1 | contig 19776 bp, 52 predicted proteins | sample 4SBtaG_FD_89691 | JGI IMG/M metagenome (GOLD analysis project Ga0114933, IMG submission 89691) | Deep subsurface microbial communities from Kolumbo volcano to uncover new lineages of life (NeLLi) - 4SBTROV12_W25 metaG | ecosystem: Environmental > Aquatic > Marine > Volcanic | place: Kolumbo... | reverse complement strand
GATTCAATTCCAATAGTAGAAAATGAATTTGAATCACGAAGTACTAAAGCAGATCCAACTGAAATTGAGAAAATTAGAAAGAGATTCTTGTGAAAAACAGGCAACCGCTAAATAGGTGTGTACACCGTTCTTTTGAAAGATGCTATTAATTATTATGTTGTATATTTCTGCTCCTTTCGGTAATTACCTTCACGCTACAAACGCCAAATCAGTCATCGGCACATATACAGTAGATAGTAGACCAGGAAGAATCACACAAATCCTCAAAACATTACGATACTCTTTCAAAGACAAAGCATGGTACAACGCTTTGGGACTCCGTAATCCAGGAGTCAAATCCCTCACATTTCCATTAAAATCTAATCAAGTACTCAGCATATCAGCAATAGAACCGAATGATTGGAGGAGACTTTACGAAATTATTCCTCCAGAAATTCCACTAGAGTTGAACATATCCTGTCCTAATATTACACCGAATTGGTTCTGTTCTAATAGCACACCATTTGATATTCAAAGATTTGTAGAGAGAGAACCCATATTAAAGCTAAGTCCCATAATGACATTAGAACAGATCAAAGACTTATATTCTATGGGATTCAATAAATTTCATTCATGTAACACACTACCCACACTTAATAAAGGGGCGAGATCGGGAGCGATTCTCAGGCCACACGTTGTTAAACAAATAGAATATATCAAGGAATTAAATCCAACTAATTATTGTATAGCAGGTGGCGGAATTCAACATATGGAAGATATTGCTTACTACAGAACATATGGAGCGAATGCATTTTCCCTTGGTACAGTATGCTTCAATCCTTTCAAATATAGGAGGCTCGTAAGCCATGTTTATTAAAATCTATAGAATGTTTATTTTCACGCTAGGAGCGATTATTAAAAATGGCACATCTTGGACAAGCCACACACTACCATCCACCGAGAACACAATGGGAGTTGCTCACGCATATTTCCCCCCACAATATTCACATTTTAGAGAGGAATCGAGAGAATGACGAATTATGACATGGATGAATTCCGTAGAAGAGAAGAAGCCGAGAACCGTGAAAAGAAGAGAAGACTAGAAGATGCAACATTTGAAAACGAAGCGAGATCAACTGAATATGCCGACCAATATGCACAACAAATGGCAGACAAAGAAGCATTCCAACAATACAAAGAAGAGACAAAAGAATTAAGAAAACTTGAAGAAAGAATTCATAAAAAGATAAAGTCAATCTTTGATGAATATAAATATAAACATTATAAGTGAATAAACAATGAAAGGAACACCATGAGTCATCACAATGACCTATTAGACCAGTGGAAAGAATACGAAGAAAATCATGATAAATTCGTAGAAAAAGGCAACAAAGCCGCTGGCACAAGAGCCCGAAAAGCCCTATCCGAAATCACCAAATTAGCAAAGAATCAGAGAAAGCATATCCAAGAAATTAAGAATTCTGAGTAAATGTTAATTCAAACTCCAGTAAAGGGAAATTACCATATGAAAGAATGGATTAATCACCGCTTAGAGTTGATAAGTGCAAACACAGAAAATGTGATTTTGTTTCCCATAGAGAGAAGACAGACAGAGATAGAAGAAGAGAGGAGAATACAGAGAGTAATGCATGAAAAAATGCGTGGAGATGCTCCGCTCATAGCTCGAAGCTCCGATCATCTAAGTAAGAATGATGCATTTCCGCCTGAATCAGACGGGAATCCACCAAAAAGGGCTTAATTTGGGGCGGTTAATTTAACCGAAATAAAGCCGGTTTAGTCCTTTGGAGAGTGTTAGTTAAGTTCTCCTCCTTCGGAGGCGCGGAGCAATCTTTTGTGCTTTTAGGCTGACCGCCACGTAGCACAGAGAGAACAGGAAAAGCGGCCCACCAGTTGGATCGGTATAAGTGCCGCTCGTCTCCGATCCCTATTAACCAACGTGCCAAGAGAATTAGAAAGGAACAGGTGATAACTAAAGTCTCTGGCACGTTTCTTGCATCCCTCCAAAACCAATTCCAATAAAGCCAATTCACCGATGTTTGTTCTATCGAATGGCCGAATCCGTGCCTTTTCCTGTCCGACTATGCATTTTCGCAAATTTGCCGCATAGGGTCATTCGGGGTCACGTATGGTCAAACCCTTGACATTCTCCTGGAATCTTGTTATACTGGGTGTGTTAACCCAGCTTTAATAAATGTTTTATTTTATTTGGATATAAACCATATTTTAGCTTGACACTATTCTGACTTCTTGTTATAATAGTATTACACAATGGGGAAAGGCTTGATCACCTTACTTATGAACTTCCAAACTTCATAGACATTGTGTGTGAGAATGTCCTAGTCCAAGACTCTCGGAGACCCCAGACATCACTTGGCGAGCCCGCATAACAAAAACTGGACTAACGAATTCAAATCCCCCTAAAGAGATATACTATGATGAACGTACATGTTATGACACAATGCCGAGAGAACTATGGAGCCCATGACTGGGACGGTGCCGGCGAGTGTCCTCAGATGTGGAAATATAAAGGTGGAGAGGACTACATTATCGTAGGCGCTCCCTCTGTTGAAGATGCAGAGCATTTCGTAGAATACCGTGTGTGTTCTGAGAGTGAGTACTCCTCCGAGGAAGTTATTAGTGCAAGAGAAGTCGCAGAAGATTTCCGCACAGAGAAGGAGATATACTCTGATGAACTAGCACCAGTCCGTATTGACTGGATTAAGCGGCACGAATCCAGGTACTGCAGAGGTGGCTGGAATTGGCTATCTGTCCCACTTACTAAAGAAATTCCTGCTGGAATATAACTTACTCTGATAATGGGGGAGAACGAGGTTCGTACTTAATTGTGCGGCCTCGTTTTTTTTATACCCAAAAGGGGGGAGGGGGCAACATGTGCTGACGGGGGGTGGTCATCGTGCCGCCTGTCTAGCGGACTCTATATAGATTAATTAAAAAAGATTTTTCTGAGATTTTTTCTATGTCAAAGTACAGTAAGATGCTTCCACTTAAATTATCAAAAATTTTTTATATTAATCCTAAAACATTACCTATACCTAAACCTGTATCACCTCGGAGCTTTCCTATCTTTACTGATTTAAGAAATAGTATGTTAAGAAATGGATTTGATTCTAATCATCCAATTATAGTACGTATGAATGAGGAAGAGTTTAGAAAAGAGAAATGGAAAATAGATGATCGACCATCATACATTATGGATGGGAATCATCGTTTAGTAATAGCACTTGAATTAAAATTGAAAAGAATACCAGTACGATTTGTATTAAATTAGTATAAAAAATTTTTCTCTATATAAATGAAGGGAGGAGGATCACTATCATTTATCTAGAGAAGTGGACAGTTGCTACTGTTCAGGTTGTTTACTATATTCCAGACTACTTACACATTATTAATGAGTTCGTATGGCAGACAGATGATCAATTACCAAATTATCCACGCATTACTGAGTTCCTTGATTATTGGGATAAGAATATAGATGGTCCTATTAAGGAAGCATACATTTATGATCAGCAGGAAGCTATTATACGCAAAGTTGATCGAAGATTTAAACTTAATTAAAGAAAGGTTATATTATGTGGTTTGATTTAATATTTTTTGTAGGATTTTTTACTGTTGCATTCTGTGCAGGTGTTCTATATGAGAAAGGTGAGAATTTAAAAAAGACAGAATGTTAATAGGATTTATTTTTGCACATTTCTATTTTATTATTTTTTTCAATTTTTTTTTCTCTGTATGATCGGTATATAATTAATCTGTCCACTATATAGGAATGAGGCAAGATTACATCTATGGAGAATTCGAAATTATTGTCTATGGAGAATTCGACAATTGCTGGTGGCTCTAGGGAGTGTGCCATAATCACTCTCTCCTTTTCTGTTCTGAAATGAACAGGCGGGTTTTGGATTCTTGTCGATACGAAGAATATCCAGGACGAGTGTCTATATGCATGTGTTATAGAAATGAATTGATGTCCTCTATATATTGTATAACCCCGTAGGAGTAGTTATCGATATCCTTTGGCTTTTTTCTGGCGGGTGAAGTGAATCTCCACTTCTGATTATTGATGCTACTCCTACTTTTTTGAAGATTCAACCTCTAACCTAGCGAGGTGGTAAAAAATCTTTAAGGGTGGTGTCGCCTCGCTAGCCTCCAATCAGTTTTAAATTAACATGAGTTTAATTAAGAAACTTAATTTACATGTAGATCAAGTTCCAGATTTTTCAGAACCTCGTCCACACGAACATGAGGTATTATGTTTTCTATGGGAGAATGAGAAAGAACATTATTGGAAAAGTTGTAAGACTATCTATCATGAAAAAGGTCTTAATTTTGATTTGTTCTTTAAGGCTCGTAGTTTAGATCATGTTAAGTTTTTTGATTATAAACTTACACCAGGAATGTTTGAACATAAAGAATCGCATACTGCTATTCATACTTACTTAGATAATAATCAAGCATTAAGAATCCTTCATATTGTACAAGAGGAAGCGAATGGGAAGGATGGTAAAAGAATATATGATATGCCCGAATGGGATATTCTTATTACAGATATGCATATGCATGATCTACAGAATACCTTTATTGAAGTTGTTGATAAACGAATAGTTGATTCTGATCTTTTATTGAATTATGAGAAGGGTGTAAAAGAGTGTAGTAAAATAGATGGCAATGTTCATTACTTTATGTTCATTAGCGAATATGAATATATGTATCAAGAAGAGTTAGGTAAAATGCCAAAAAAATATAAATTTTTTACTTGACATCTTATTTCTTTTATGGTAAAATAATAGTAATAATGAAAAAAGCATCCACAAGCAGAGAAAATAATTCCTTTTATTTAATACAAGATATAATAGATCGTGAAGTAAGAGATGCGTTTAGGATTCGTTTGTCTAAAGATGAAGAAATCGCAGTAGCGTTAAATAAAAGAAAAAGTATTAAGTACTAAATTCCGCGGCGTAATATGAGTGATATTAGTTTATGTTTTACGGGAGAAAACTATGGAGTTGGTAAATCCTTTATAGAAAAGGGTGGTGTCAGTCTTAGTTCGAAAGATGGATTTGATATTAGAACTTCTGCGGGTAGAAATAATATTGTTTCTGAAAGTCATAACTATGATATCTTTATTAATCACATATATGGTGAGCAAGGAGAACAATTAGAATTATTAGCATTAGTATCTGATTCATGGAAAATGTTTGGAAAAGGTGGTCATATATTTAATACGGGAAGTATGGTAACACATGTTCCAGATTACTTTAATCTAACTCCTTCTAGATATAATTCTAATAAACATGCAACGGATGAATACTGTAAAGGTTTGTATATAAAATGGAAACAAGGAATCGTTAAATATAAGACAACAAATATTAAGATGGGAGATTTTAAAGGTTCCAAACATATTATGGAACCAGGATCTATGGTTACAGAATGCAAAGAATATTATGATTTAATAATGTGGTTATATAATACTCCTGAAAATACTTTGATCGGAGAAATAGTCATGGAGATAATGTGGAACGGACTTCCTCAACATCAAAAGATGTAGAAATAATAAAAGAAGTAGATGTAGATAGAATCCGATCTGAAATAGAATCAGAAGGAATAATCGATAGAATAAAAGAAGTCGCAAAAGACGAACACGTACACAAGTACAATGATCATTTTAGTTTACAGGGTTACGGGTTTGGAGAGAAGCCCGAGTATTCAGGATATTCATCACCTCTGCTTGCTTCAATAGGACTTACTGATGATAAAGTTATTAATCCAGTATTTCCTAAATGCACATACATAAATGATTTGATGAGTTCCTTAAATATGTTTCGAACCCGTGTGATGGTAATGAGAACACAAAGTTGTCTTCCACGGCATTGTGATAATCATCCTAGAATACATATTCCTGTATGGACCTTTGAGGAACAATGTTTCGTAATTGTTCAAAATACAATCTATCATCTAAGAGCAGGTCAAGCATATTTTGTAGATACTACTAAATTACATAGTGCAATGAATGGACATACTCAACATGATAGAGTACATATAGTAGGGAGTGTATATGGGAGAGATTGATAAGTTGGATCTATCAAAAAATTTATTTGATAGAAATCATCTAAAACAAATACATGCAGGATATTGGGAACACTTTGCTTTAGGTATGCAATGTAATATGTTAGCCCTTGTTTCTTTTATTACGGGAATGGTTCATACTATATTTCCTTTTTTACTTCCATTTTTTCCTATTATATTGACACATAAAATTGTAAAATTATCTGAAGGTGCTTATCGTAAAGTAAATGTAAGACATCATAGGAGATAATAATATGAAAGTTATTCTATCCTTAGAAAAGAAAGAACATTTTCTTATTGCAGAGAAGATTCAAGATTACGTAGATGGATGGAAGATAGGTCATATTGGTTATGAACATATAAGTTATTGTCGTGACGACCAATGGTCTAAACTTAATCATTATAAACTAGCACAGACTAAAGAAGTATTCTTTGACTTTAAACTTTGGGATACACCAAACACAGTTAAAACAGTAATTGAGAACTGTATTAAAGCTGGTGCTACTATGGCTACTGTATCCACTTTTAATAATGATGCAGTCTACAAAGAACTAGAACAATATAATAAAGATATTAAACTCCTTGCAGTAACTTATCTCACATCATGGGATTCAGAAGAACAATATCAAATATGCAGAGAGATGCCTGACTTCATGTGGCGCAGACATTTGAATAGAGTTATGGAACATGGATTCTATGGTGTTGTTTGTTCTGCCAGTGATATCGGGATACTAAGTGGTGCAGACCCTAGACATAAATTACAAAGAGTTTGTCCTGGTGTATCATTCGGTGTTAATCTGGGAGGTCAAGTCAGAGGAACTACTCCAAAACAATCATTAGACTATGGTGCTGATTATATTGTCGTAGGAAGATTAGTTACAGAGTCATCAGATCCAATAGCAACTATAAAGAAAATTAATAATGTTATACGGTGAATCGGGAATTGTAGGAATAAAGACTACTGAAGTAAAACATTATATTTCTTCCTGTGTTCACGAACTACAAGATTTCTCAAAAGAAATAGATACATTATTGGATCATCATGTAAGAGCAGAAATTGAAGACACGAAAACTCTTGCTTTACTTAGAAGATTAAAAAAATCATTAGACAAGAAAATAATGATTATAGAAGAGATATAATGTTTGTAGACGAAAAATTATATGAACTGTTAGAATACTGTAATGATATTAATGAACAGTATAGCAAGGGACATAGAACATTAAATTCATGTCAAGGGTGTGGTGGTACTACTGGTTCTCAGCTTGCAATAATAGATATTATTAGACAGATAGAAAATCTACTTGAGATTAAAGATGATCCCGTGGAACGTAGAGAAATGGGACTTCCAGAAACAATTCCAGACACTATGAAGTGGTATATATGAAATGAAGTTTGAATGTCATTGGGAATGGAAAGACGGTGCTGGTAAAACATATGAACAAGATTCTTTAGAATATGTTATAGAACATTTTAAAGATAGAGATAATCTTGTAATGCTTGATGTGGGAGCCCATATTGGTTATTGGAGTGTTCAGATGTCGCCTTACTTTAATACTATACATGCATTTGAATGCAATCATGATTTGTTTCCCGTACTAGCATACAATACTCTTAAATATAAAAACATTAACTTACATCCCTATGGAATCGATTGTTCTACAGAAATGTTAGAGTTTGCTTATCTTCCTAATCATGCAGAAGGATGTATTGGTTCTTATGTGATAGATAAAAATGAATTTCATAAACTAGGAGAATTTCATCAAACTACAGATTACTATAAAGAATTAACAGTTACAGTATCGCCCCCTAGAGTAGAAGGTCCAGTTGACTTTATTAAGATAGATGTTGAAGGTGCAGAATACAATGTTCTTAAAGCGTGTGAAAAATATAAGAAATATAATCCTTTGATTCATATTGAAGTTCATACTGAATATGCTAAAAAGAAGTTTGAAGAATATATAAAAATAATTAAACAGATTACTCAATGTAATTATATTGCAAAATATATTAATTAATAGTATAATATAACAATGAATATATTTTTTCTCGATACTGATCCTAAGACAAGTGCTTCTTATCATTGTGATAAGCATGTTGTTAAAATGATTATAGAGTCCGCTCAATTACTATCTACTGCACATCGAGAATTAGATCCCGATGCTGTTGATGAATTGTATAGGGCAACACATAAGAATCATCCTACTGCAAAATGGGTACGAAGTTCTAAAGAGCATTATGAATGGACATATAAATTATTTGCTCATTTAAGTATGGAGTATACGAAACGGTATGGTAAAACACATAAGTCATGGAAAAATCTTAAACGACATTTATATAAATTACCTCAAAACATTCCAACAAATGGTTGGATCGATCCTCCACAATGTATGCCTGATCATTGTAAAAAAACGAATACAGTAGATGCATATCGTAATTATTACATGTTAGAAAAAAGCAATATAGCAAAGTGGAATTACAGTCAAACACCCAAATGGTACATATGACAATTAATCAATTTTTAAAGAAGTATAGAAAAGTTAAACAACTTATTCCAGGCATGACTAGCTCTTATACTCCTCATGTAATATGTAATGATGGCTTCACAATGTCGGTTCAAGCGGGACAATCCTTATACAGTACACCAAAGGATGATGCTAAACGATATAAAGAAGTAGAAGTTGGTTATCCATCTGAACCAGAATTATTGATTAAGAAGTTTGCAGAAGATGATGAAAATCTTTGTGATACTGTTTACGGGTTTGTACCTACTAAAATTGTGGATACAATTATTAAGAAGCATGGCGGGATAGATGAAAATGCTATTGAGAATAACTATTTAACAGAAGGTAAAACTAAAATTGTTTCAGAAATAGGAAAATTGAGAGAAGGTAAATCATGATGATGCGAGATTATCCTAGTCAAGAAGTAATTAATAGACTACAAGAACTTATTGATGTACCCGTAATCTTGTATCAAGAATGTATTGAAGAGGGTATGACAGAAGAAGAAGCAATTAAAGAAACGTATAATAGGTTTTTCGAATGAGGAGATTTTATGACATGGTGGGAAAAGAAACATTTAAATCATACAGGATTAAATTATTTTGAACATTTATTTCTTGGAATACATTTAAGTTTTTTAGCGTTAAGCGTTTTCATAATTGGACTAATACATAGTTTCGTTCCGAATTTTTTACCATTTTTACCAATAGAAATTATAGATAAAATAAAAGCAGAATTTAATTATAACTATCAATCTAAACCTGACAATGAGTGAAGAAGAAAAAGGTGCTGAAGAGCAATTAACTGCAAGAGGATTTAAAACATTTATGGGAGATGTTTCTCAGGATTCAATGAAACCCATAATAGATTGGATCATTGCAGAAAATTTAAATAAAGACACAGGAATAACGAAACATAAAGAATTAACTCTTGCTATTTGTAGTAGGGGTGGTGATCTCAATTCTTGCTTTGCATTAGTAGATGTTATGAAGGGATCTCAGATTCCTATTCGTACAATAGGTATGGGAATGATTGCATCTTGTGGATTGTTGATGTTTATTTCTGGAGAAAAGGGAAGAAGATTTCTTACTCCTAATACTTCTATTCTTTCTCATCAGTATTCATGGGGTAACTATGGAAAAGAACATGAACTATTTGCAGTAGTAAAAGAATATGACTTGACTACAGAAAGAATGATTAATCATTATAAAAAATGTACAGGATTGACAGAACAGGAAATTAGAGAACATCTTTTACCTCCACAAGATGTTTGGCTTTCTGCTAAAGAAGCAAAGAAGTTAGGACTGTGTGATGAAATTAAGGAAGTATACTGATGTATAAATATAATTTTGAGAATGCTACAGAAAAAAGAAAAGCAGATAAAGATTTAGGACATGTACTCATGCCCCCTAATGATGGACAAGAGAAACATCCAGAACACTTAAATGAGCATGAGTTGTTACAAGTAATACAACGAGAATCTTTAAATCAAAATTGGCAAGAAGTTAAAAGATTGATACAAGATTTTCCAGAAGGAAAAAGAAAAGACCTTATAGCAATGTTGAAGAGTGCTAATGAAGATCCATTGATAGGGAAATCTTTTCCAGATGATATAGAATGGTAGGAATAGAAGATAATTTCCTTGAAGAAGATGAATGTGAAAATTTAATTAGAATATTTGATGATTGGTCTATTAGATCAACAAAGCATAGAGATATTCATTTTTTACATTTATATAATATTGAAATGGATTTATCTGATGAACGATTTTGTAATAAAATATGTGAAAGAATAAACAAAAGAATTAATCAAATAACAAATAAAAAATATTTTATGGAAGCGGTAAATTTATCATTTTGGCCAGAAAATTCTAAACAAAATTTTCATATTGATAAAGCAAGAATGCAAACCGACTATACATCAATAACATATTTAAATCAAAATTTCCAAGGAGGAAAAACTTTAGTTTTTGAAGATGCAAATCACATGATGACTTGTACTCCAAAGACTGGTAGAACATTATGTTTTGATGGTAAAAAACATTATCATGGGGTTACACCAATAGAAAGTCAGAACAGATATACTTTAAATATTTGGTATTCTCTGGATAGTTACTTTCAAGAAAATAAAATATGGAACAAAAAGTTAAAGTAGTAGAACTTACATTAGAAGATGGTTCTAAAAGGATATGTCGTGGAGGCGAAGAAGCAGTACTTAGACAATGGGAGATTTATCCCGTAGTTTCTGCCCGATGGACGGGAGAAGAAGATGTGATATTATATGCTGAAGGTATGACAGAGGAATTATATGAAGATTGATCTGTTTCAAAAGGTAGACTTTAAATCTCATTCTGGATTAGACTTGACATGGAAGATTGAAATGGATGCTCTTACACCTAAAGAATGGGATTGTATATCAACTATGATAATAGAACTTTCTGTACCTTTTAAAGAAGCAATTGGAATTCCTAGAGGAGGAAATGTATTAGGTAAATTATTGAATAGACATGGCACGGGAAAAAGAGAAGATCCTATTTGTATTGTTGATGATGTTCTTACTACAGGAGGATCGATGAATGATTTTAAAGCAAAAAGACAATGGAGAAATCCTAGTGATTATATTGGATGGGTTGTATTCGCAAGAACAAAATGTCCAGATTGGGTTACTGCATTATTTCAAATGCCTTATTAAACCATATAATAAAAAATTGATTATGATTAGTGATAAAGAAATTTGGTGGAATCCAGAACATCCAACTTATACTGCCCATGAAGGACGCCCTAGCTGTACAATTTGTGGTAAACCTGCTGACATGAATAATAAGTATTCTTCTGGACAAATAAAATGGCGGGACATGTGTTATGATTGTCATGATCATAGAACAGATAAAGATTATCTTGCAACCAAGTATGTTGGAACAACATTATACTGATGTTAAAATTAACGTATCAAATATATGGATATCCACAGCATTATTTTACAGCATATTTTAAACGTATGGTGGAATTGATTGATTATATTGAGATTCGAAAAAGAGTTGAAAATTATAAAGTGGAGTATGTAGATGGACAGTAACGTAGAAAAAGTATGTAAGGCATTAAAAAAGAGAGAAGAAAAAGGTATGAAAACCTATGGTGTAAGCACCGATAGAACAGACCTTAGTACACAGGAATGGTTGCAACATCTTCAAGAAGAACTGATGGATGCCTGTGTATACATAGAAAAATTAAAAAACGATACTTTATTTAGTGGTACTGATGAAGGAAATTATGAATATATGCCACGTATTCCTACCAAGCAAAGAACAGTTTCAATAGAAGATTTTCAAAATGAATTACATGGTCCAGGACCAGACGAGGAAAAATGACAGGCGTTACGCCAGCAGAATTCCTTGCAATAATTCCTAAGAAAGATGAAGAAGATCATGAATGGGATAAGAAAGAAATGCAAAAAGCATTTAGTAAATTAAAAGAAATTGATCTTAATCCTAAAGTGGATTTAGAACAAGCTATCAAAAATGTTGACAAATTAAAGAAAAAGAGTTATAATGGATAAAGCAGTAAAGACATATATTACAGTACTCAAAGCTGAAGTACAGCATTTGAAATCTAAACTTGAACCTCACGATATGGGACATATCCATACCACAATTACTACTTTACAGCATCGTATAAAAGAATTAGAATCACAAAATGAATCCCGATAAAGGACATTATGAAGACAGAGACTAAATTAGGCAAAGCATTTCTTAAAGTTAAACCTGTCACAAAGATTTATAAAAAGACAGACCTAAATAAAGAAGATAGACGTAAGTTTATAAAAAAAGTTTATCTTTCATGGAAAGCTAAACGTGAACAAGATTTAATGAAGAACAAAGTTGACCTCACTATATAAAACCCAAAATGGCTGATTTTACTTTTGCACATAGAGAAGAAGGATTTGATGAACATATCAATAGATCCGTTAGAGGATATACGGATTTACTAACAGATGTTGTTTCTCTTTCTAGATATTTTGTTGAAGATGAAACAACTGTATTAGATATTGGATGTTCTACAGGAAAAGTAACAGAAGCAATGTTAAGACACAATTCAGATCATTGTAAAAATGCAAAATGGGTTGGTGTCGAATTTGCGGATGGATTTAAAAAAGATTTAGTTAAGAGAGAATCATCATTAAAAAAAGAAGGACATAATGTAGAATTTCAACATTTAGATATTAAGAAATTTAGAGGTTGGGAAAATATAAGTCTTATTACATCGATTTTTACTTTACAGTTTATGTCGAAAAAAGATAGAATGGAAGTATTAAGAAACATATATAGTGGATTAAACGAAGGTGGAGCTTTTATATTTGCAGAAAAAACAATATGTCAATCTGCATTAGTACAAGACATGATTACTTTTAATTATTATGATTATAAAAGAACTGTGGGTAAGTTTGCTACAGAAGATATTATGGACAAAGAACGTACATTGAGACATATGATGAAACCTCTTACATGGGAACAAGTTGAACATCAGGTATCGTATGCGGGATTTAGTACAGTACAACCTTTTTGGAGAAATCATGCATTTGTGGGAGCAATTGCAATTAAAGAATATGGAAGAACATAAAGAATCTTTTGGAGAATATTTTGATGCTCAATATGATAGATTGAGAAAACTGTTGGACAATAAGGATGCTCAACAATATGTCCAATGGATGGAAGATTATGAAAGGAGAAAAGATAAAAAAAATTCCAAGGTAGTTGGGTAAATGACTCTAAAGCCAGGTGGAAGCTGAGGGACGTACTCAGACCTGAATGTGAGTAAGAGACCTAGCTAGATGAATAGTAAGATGGTCTATCAAAGAAAGCCGCCACGTACGGATGATGATAGAATAGTCTAGCCCCTGCCCAACTACTTTTTTCAAATTAAAAAGAAAGGTAAAATGCCAAAAATTAAACAAGGTGGAGAAACACTTGAAGCCCGAAGTAAAACTTTTGAAGAATTTTGTGAATTTTTTAATCATTCAATTACTGAAAAAGATTTAGACAAGTGGGGAGAAGTTGCTTTTAAAATAAGAAGGGGAAAAGAAATGGATATTGCTCCTTTACCTGGAGTCTTGGAAGTTGAAATGATATATGGTAACAATATTATGAGAACTAGAATGCAAAGATAATGTTTAATCCGACCAATCCTAATCATAAGGAAGTTATAAAAGAAATTTTATATAAAAACATGTCTTATGACAATAGTATTGAAAAGATTTTAGAATTTGAACTGGCTCATAGATTTGGATCTAAACTCCCTCCCGATTCGCAAAAATGTATAAATGTAACACCAGATTCTAAATTAACAACTGATTGCAAATATCAATATTCAGGTCCTTTTTTAGACTTTGATTCAATAAATTGGAAAAACATTATAGTACTAGATATAAAATCTAGAGCATTTAACTTTCCATTCTTGGCACAAAAAGTATTAGATAAGGTTATACATAATTCAAACAAAAGAATTTTTATTCATTTATGTCTTGGTGAAAAGACACCAATTCAAAAAATATTTGATTATTTTAATCAAATAAAGCCACCAAATTTAAAATCAATTTATCTTGAATATCTTATTGTAGATGGAAAAATAGAATATAAAGAATCTTTATTAAATGGAGATATGAAAACTGATATTTTTTCTGATGTTGAAATTTGGACAGAATCTTTAGATGAAACAAAGTGTATACATGAAAAATTAATATGACGATAGAAAAATTAAAACACTATGTTGATATTGATAGAATATATACTGAAATCGATCTCTTTGTTCTTAGTGATGATAAGTTTAAAGATCAATTAAATGATACATATATTTCTCTTCAAATATGTTTACAAGGTACTGATGAAGACATGGATCCTTATTTTGGAAGTAGACGAATGCATCCAAATTTTTCAGAAGAAGATTTTAATGTATTTCTCTTTCCTGAATTGGATTATACGAATGCTATAATATATGATTTGAAAATGGTTAGGACTCGTATCATGATAATGAAACCTAAAACTTGTTTATCAGTACACGAGGATCCAGCAAAACGTATTCATATACCAATAGAGACAAATGAAAATTGTTTTCTTATGATAAATCAGTATGCACATCATTTGTTTGCTGATGGATCTGCATATCTTTGTGATACTACTCAACCTCATACTGCAATTAATGCGGGACTTGATATCAATCGTATGCATTTAGTTGGTATAAATCCAGAAATGTCTTGACACTTCTTTTCAAATTAGAGATAATGGATGTAGAAAAGGAGAAAATATGACTTTGAGTGAACTAAAAAAATATGATGCAGTTTTAAGAATGTCCCGTTACTCTACTAAGAGGAAGGGGAATGAAAGGAAACGCATATCTAAAATGGCATGTCGTGGAAAGATTCGTATATGATTTGTACTAATTGTGGAATTGTTATAAACAAAGGAATTGATATAAGTCATCTTTGGAATAATCCTGAAGATTCTGTATATGCATGTTCTGAAAGATGTGCCGAAGAGGCTCCTAAAAATTGGTTGTCAGATAATCCGACAACTCTTTATAAAAATAAATTCAAACAAAAAGGAAACTACAAAAGCCCTAATTTTGAGAAAGGATAAAATGGGAACAGAAAAAAAGAAATTTAATGATCATATGATTAAAGAAACTGAGAAAATTCCTCAACATGTCTTAGATGATATTCGTGGAGATGAGATTAGAATGTATAGAAAAGAACAGGCTCAAAGAGACATGTATAACGATCCCGATTTAAATTGGAGTGGTTTGAGATAATGGATCAATATTTAGGACCTCTCAAACATCGTGGAAGGTTCTTTTTGAAACTTAAAAAACGATTAAATTTTCCTGCATTCACGATTCATGTATTAGTGAATAGACACGGAAATGAAGCTACTTTTTATAACATAAAGAATGAAAATAACGTTGTTATTGATGAAGGCGATTGTATTGCAGTAACCGCAACGGTTGCTAAACATAAAAAATACAAAGGAGAGCCTCAAACCTACCTTAATAGAGTTGTTTTGCTTGAAAATAAAGGAAAACTCTCTGCAGAATGATATTGCGAGTGTCGTATAATGGCAATACCTGAGATTTCCAATCTTATAATGCGGGTTCGATTCCTGTCACTCGCTCCAATTTCCCTCCAAAATAACCAATTTTTATCTTGACACTCCATCTCGTTTTTGAGATAATATACATGAAGGTCGGGAAGTCCTCCTGACTATAACCCCCCATAGAGAATTAAAATGTTTAAATTGACTGTGTTCTATGAAGGATTTGATGGAACTTTGTCATCTTCGGAATTTATCTTTCCTTATGATGGTGAAGACGAAGTTAAAGATATCATTAGACATTATAAAACTGGTGGTAGAATTGTAATAACTGAACCTGTATCTGAATTACTGGGAGTTTAATTATGAGTGAAATAATAAAAGAAGCAATGACCGATAAGATGGATGATCTGCTTGATCATATGAGAGAAAATTATGTCAAATGGTCAAGATCAGGACCAGATGGATCAACTGATATAAAAACTGAGATGGAAGAAGAGTATGCTGATGGTCTTGTTTACGAATATGGTTCTAAATACATAAAAGTAATAAGCGGAAAGAGAAATCAAAATTCTGTTTGTCTTTTTGTTGTGAATACTGATCGTGATAAAAAATTTCGTTTTGGAGACATTTTGAAGCCTGCTGGTTGGGCCGCTCCTGCTAGAAATTTTGCTAGAGGAAATGTTTTCGAAGAAGATGGTTTTAACAGAGTACAATGGACAGGAGCCTACTAAATGAAAGTTAATCTTCATTGCAGAAATTTTGATCAAGGTGTTAAGGATGCAATTTATGGTATGGTTGGTTACGGCCTAGCTAAATTGCTTCCTGATCGTGAGAGACTTTTAAATAATGTTGAAATAGATGTACATATGAGGCGCCATGATGATGGTGGCGAAGCAAGAATTAAACCTGGTACTAATACCTATAGACCAAGAAAGTTTCAAATCATTCTCGACCATCGTAAAATGAATGAAGATGAATATGGTCGTAGAAGAGGAGATGATGAATGGGTTCATCAGATACTTGAAACTTTGGCTCATGAATTAGTACATATTAAACAATATCTTCTTGGAGAATTAACCTGGAAACACGGTAAATTACTTTGGAAAAATCAACATTATATTACAGATGATTTAACAGAATATTTCGAACTACCATATGAAATAGAAGCACATGGTAGACAACGTGGTTTGTTTTTAGCATTCATTTCAGTTTGGGATGATTTTGTTAAAGACTTAGAAAAAATAGCTAAAGGGGAGACTGAGCAAGTGGCGAGCCCAACTGACTGTAAATCAGCCGTCTAAGACTGTGATGGTTCGACTCCATCTCTCCCCACCAATATATAATAAATAAATATTATGAATCCATTTAAACCAAATAGTAGTAGAGTAGATAAATTAGAAAATCAGATATTAAATCTTAAAGAACGAATTGCTAAATTGGAAAGAGATTTAACGTATCACATTAAAAACGAAAAATGTTCGGATTAGAAGTATTAATTCCATTTATACCATGGCTTACTTATTCTTGGTTATGGAAAAATTCAATATGGATTGCATTGATTAGTTCAACAATATATCATTGGGACAAGCCGCACGGATTTTGTTCAGTTGCATCAGGCTGTCCTTTCTAAAGATTAGCTAACCACTTCCCGAGAGAGTAGGGTGCAACCGTAGTACACTCCTACTATAGAGTGAAGTGCTATGAGGGATAAGGTGATCATGGAGAATAACCTGCAGGCCATGTATAGACTTATCCCTTGCTATTTACGGTCCCATCGTCTAGGCGGCCTAGGACACCGGCCTGTCACGCCGGCAACATGGGTTCGAATCCCATTGGGACCGCCACTCCACACTTGAACTATAAATTTATTATGAAAAATATATTTTATTTTATTACAGCATTAATTTTAATCGCAGGATGTGCGAACATCGAAGAAGAACATGATGTAGATTCGACTTCAACTTCAACTAATTCAGTTGTAGCTACAAGTGGAACAAAATTTTCTAGTCCACGAACTGCATCTATAGATACAAAAGAAATATGGAGAACAGGATGCTATTCTAATCAAAATGCAGAGGAGTTAGAAGGAAATGAAATAAGAGATAATTCAACCAATTATTTTTCATTTTCATTTGAAGATAATACAATATCTGCTAAAGTGGAAAAATATTCTGATGACAATTGTTCTGTGAAATATTATTCACATAATGAATTTTTTACTTATTCTATGATAGATTCTTCAAGATTTACAGCAACAAGTGGATCTTTTGTAGAATTGACTCCACAATCTAATGAAGCAGTAGACTTTTTTAATAAAAATACTACATGTAAATATGACGAATGGGAGTTAAATGTTACAAAAAAATGTGATAATGAGATTTTAGGACTTGAGTCGCAAACTGTTTATTGTTCTTATTATTATGAAGAAAATGCGTTATATTCAACGTGTGATCCTGATGATTATCCCACAGAAGATTATACTGAATTTACTAGAATTTATTAAAAAAAACCATTTTTTAGCTTGACAGTCCCACCGGTTTTTGAGATAATATAAGTGAAGGTTAGGAATTCTCCTGACTATTAACCCCCCAAAAGAGATTTTTTATTATGACAAAATCAAAGTTCGTTGCGAAATTGATGAAGAAAGGAGAATTTCTCTCTTCAGGAACGTTTGAATCTTTGGAAGAAGCAAGATTGTGGGCGATGAAAGAAGCCAAATTGCTGATTTCTGATTTGGAAATGTTGAGAAGCACCAATATTGGTGACATAGTTGTTGAAATTGATAAGCATTTTACTGAATATGAGATTTCAACTGATGAACTTTTTAAGAATAGTGTGAGGGCAATATGAGAAAAACCGTTGCAAATGAAATTTTTAAACAGTTAGGTGGACAAAAATTTGTTACCATGACAGGAGCCAATAGTTTCATTGATCTTGAGAATGGTATTCGAATGAAGATTGGTCGAAACAAGACCAATGCAAACTTATTAGAAGTTGTTCTAAACAGTATGGACACTTACGATGTAACTTTTGCTAAGTTGACTCGTTTGGGTGAGTGGAAGTCGGTTAGAGAATATAAGAATGTTTATAATGATTCTCTGGTAGAACTTTTTGAAAGACATACTGGAATGTATACGAAATTATTTTAGGAGAAATTATGAAAATGTTTCTTGAAGAAATTGCAACCCTAGTATTGTTATTTGGTATAGCATATTTGGCAATACTTTTTATGTTTATTCTTATATAGGAGATTTTATGATAAAATATATTGCAGTTGCTACAGTAGCTTATATGATATATGCTGGAGTATTTAGTGTTAGCTTTTCTAGTGATGAAGTTGGGGTTGGATTTAATCCCAGTAAAGTTGCTACTAGATTTGTATCTGATGTTTCAACTATATTTGAAAGTGTAAAATGAGTATGATAATGTGTAAATATGGGTGTCTAAGTGATACCGATTACTTTCCAGAATTTGGATATGATGTAGTAACTGGTGAATACACTTGTGAACCTTGCTATGAAAATGAAGAATTTGTAGTTTCAGAAGAAGACGAACTCATTTTTTAATCCAAAAAAACCAATTTTTATCTTGACACTATGGTGTGGTTTTGAGATAATATAAGTGAAGGTTAGGAATTCTTCCTGACTATTAACCCCCAAAAAGAAATTATTATGAATGCTAGTTTGAATCATGCACTTGAAAAAGAAGTGACCCACGCAAGAAAATTTAAACTGAGAAAACTCAAAATGGTTTGTAATGAACTTGAAGCCGCAGAACGAAAAGTTGATGAACTTAGAGGCGTTAAGTGGGGTTTGGTTACTGATCTCAAAAATTTAGGTCACGATTTTACAGCCACTACTGAGGGCATGGATATAGTTTTGTCTTCTTCACCTTCTTTTAATTGGAGTTAATTATGAGTACAAATAGTTTAGTAGCGTATTTAAGTAATGATGGAACAGTTACTACATCCTATGTGCATTGGGATGGAAATACAACAAGTGTTGGATGGACTTTGTTAGAACATTACAATACTGCAGAAAAAGCAAAGGAATTAGCTACAACTTTGGGTTATGCATCTTCCTTGTATGAAACAATTGAAAAGTCTCATG
>Ga0114933_10002351_pt1 | contig 19788 bp, 14 predicted proteins | sample 4SBtaG_FD_89691 | JGI IMG/M metagenome (GOLD analysis project Ga0114933, IMG submission 89691) | Deep subsurface microbial communities from Kolumbo volcano to uncover new lineages of life (NeLLi) - 4SBTROV12_W25 metaG | ecosystem: Environmental > Aquatic > Marine > Volcanic | place: Kolumbo... | reverse complement strand
TCTTCCTGAGCTGGCTGGAGCCGCCCCCCAGCCTCGGTCTCGCGACCGAGCTCCAGCCGCGTTGGGATGGCGCGGATCTGCGCTTCGACACCGAGTCGACGGGTACGGAGGTCAGCGCAGCAGCGCTCGTGCACCCGGGCGGTTTGGTCGTGCACCTCCGGGGTGGCCCGAGCGCAGCGCGCCTCGCCGAGACGATGCCACGGCACCTCGAGCGAGAGCTCGCGCCGCGATCCGCGCTGATCATCTATGCGCCGGGCCACACCCCGGTGCCGTTTCGGGCGCCGACGCGGGTGGAGACCGTGGCGTCCGCGTTTGGGCGAACGGAGTTGATCCTCCTGCCCTCGAACGAGCGAGCGCTCCGCGACGCCGGCCGCCGCCGCGCGGATCTGCGGGCGGCGCTCGCCCTCGCCGATGCCGACGTCGTTGCGCTGGCCGGCATGCTCCCGAGCCTGACGGGGTTGGGGCGTGAGTCTCTCGGTCCCCACGCCGCGGTGCTCACGACCGGCCACGCCGCGACCGTGGTCGCGATGCTCCGCACGACGGAGCGCGCCCTTCACCAGACTGGCCGGACGTTCTCCGACGCTCGGGTGGGCGTGCTCGGCTTTGGCGCGATCGGGCAAGCGAGCTTGGCGCTCTGCGTGGCGAAGCTCGGCCGACCACGCGAAGTCCGCATCGCGGACCCCAAGTTCGGCACTGACGCCGCGACGCTGGTCGGGGCAGACCTCATCCTCGGCGCCACCAGCGGAGGGGCTTCGCTCGACGTCTCCCTGCTCGAGCCGGGCACGATCGTCGTCGACGACTCGTTCCCTCGGGCGTTCGACGATGAAGCTGCTTGGGAGCGCATGTGCACGTCGCACGACGTATTGCTCGTCGGTGGCGGCAGTCTCGACGTTGGCCCCCTGGTCAGGACCTCTCCCTTTGCTCAGGCCGAGGCGGTCCGAGCGGGGTTGCCGACCCTGTGGTTGCCCGGCTGTCACGCCGAGGCCGTCCTGCTCGCGGCAAACCCTGAGCTCGGGCCGACGGTCGGGCCCGTGGATCTCGCGCGAGCGCTCGCGGTGCTCGCCGCGGTGGATGAGATGGGGTGGACCGCCCCCCCGCTTCATCTCGGGGCGCGGGAGATCCCCGCTGAGTTCTGGCGCCGCGTGTCTGCCAGCTCCGAGCGGGGCAAGACGTGAGCCTCGTCGTGCTCGCCGGCGACGGCATCGGGCCGGCCGTCATCGATGAGGCCTTGAAGGTGCTCGAGGCGGTCGGCTTCGATGAGCCTCTGCTGCCTCTCCCCTTCGGACGCAGCGCGTACGTCACCGCGGGTGAGACGCTCCCGATGGCGACGGCCGACGCCATTCGCGAACACGGGGTCGCGCTTCTCGGGGCGGGGGGAACCGTGCTCGAGGCCGCGGAGCCGAGCTCGATTCTGCGGCTCCGCAGAGAGCTTCAGCTGGACCTTCTCGAGCGTCCCGTCTGGATCGAAGGGCGCCGTCTGACGCTGATCGGGCATGCCTTCGAGGGGCTCTATGCACGACGCGACCGCCGCGACGGCGAGCGCGTCGTGCACGAGCGGGTGATCCAGAAAGCAGGGCTCGACGTGCTCTTCGCGCACGCCTGCGCTCGGACGAGCGGTCGGGTCACGTTTGTCGACAAGCCCTCCGTCTTTCACGAGACCCGAGCGCTCATCGAGGCGTCCGCGGCTGACCACGGCTTCGGGACGGGAGACTTCGAACTGGTCAACGCGGACGCGTTCGCCGCCAGCGTGCTCGTCGATCCCTCTCGCTACGAGACCGTGCTCGCGCTCAGCTTCGTCGGTGACGTGCTTTCGGACGTGCTCGCAGCCGTCTCGGGCGGTGTGGGCTCCGCGCCTTCGGTGTCTCTCGGGAAGGGGCTCGCGGTCTTCGAGCCCATCCACGGGACAGCTCCCCGCCGCGCCCCGGAGCGCCCGCTTTGCGTCAACCCCGTCGGCGCGATCCGGGCGGCGGCGCTCTGTCTGGAACATTTGGAGCGGCCTGAGCTGGCGCGCCGTATCCATGCTGCGCTGCTCGAGCCCAGCCTCCCGCGGACCCGAGACCGAGGCGGATCCGCGACCACAGCCGAGGTGGGGGACGCGATCGCCGCGGCGGTGGCGCGACGCTGACCTCGAGGCGTCCTGGGTTGACCGCGGGCGCATCCGGGATCACAGATCTCTGTGCCCACGAAGCACTTGGTGATCGGCCTCGATGGCGCCGACGTCGACGTGATCGACGCGCTCGGTCCAACAGAGCTGCCCGCGATCCACGCGCTCATGGCGCGTGGCGCCTGGGCACGGCTGGTGAGCGTCCAGCCTCCTGCCACGCTCCCCAACTGGACGACCTTTCTGACCGGTGCCGATCCCGGTGAGCATGGGGTCTTCGACTTCACGACCCGCGACGGCTACCAGGTCGCGTTCTCGGGCGGGACCGTGCGTGAGCTCCCCACGGTGGCGGCGAGCCTCGACGCGGAGGGCAAGCGGTGCGCGTGCCTCGGCTTTCCGGGCACGTGGCCACCGGAGCGGCTCGAGAACGGTGTCTTCATGAGCGGCTGGGATTCGCCGGTGGCTTTCGAGGCGGACGCTTCGTTCGTTCATCCGCCCGAGCTCTTCGCGCAGATCCGCGATCGTTTCGGTCCCATCCGCTTTGACGATGTCGACGAGCTCGGCGCGGAGAAGCCAGGGTGGCACGCGCGGCTCCCCGGCCTTCTGAAGGCTCGTATCGAGCACAAGACCGAGCTCGCGCGCTGGCTGATGGCGCGCGAGTCGTGGGACCTCTTTGCCTTCTATTTCGGGGAGAGCGACACCGGAGCGCACCACCTCTGGGCCTTTCACGATCCGTCGTCGCCGCGCCATCGGCCGGGGGCACCGGACGCGCTCGCGACGGTCTACCGTGCGCTCGACCGGGCGGTCGCTCGATTGGTCGCCGAGGCGGGCGCAGAGGTCGAGGTGACGCTGGTCAGTGACCACGGCTCCGGGGGCTCCGGAGAGACGGTGCTCTACCTCAACCGCGTGCTCGAGGCAGCTGGCTTGCTCGCGTTCGAGCCCGGCGGAGGCAGACTCGTCTCGTGGATGAAGCAGCTCGCCCTGACGCGGCTCGGGCCGCGGGCTCGGCAGGCGCTCTTCTCTCTCGCTGGTCGAGCGCTCCCCGGGATGGTGGAGTCGAAAGCGCGCTTCGGGGCGATCCGCTGGGCAGGCACACGCGTCTTCAGCGATGAGCTCAACTACTTCCCCGCTATCCACTTCAACGTCCGAGGGCGTGAGCCCGAGGGTGTCGTCGAGCCCGCTGAGCTGCCGAAACTCCGTGAAGAAGTGAAAGAAGTGCTGCTCGCGCTGCGCGACCCGTGGACCGGACACCCGGTGGTGAGAGAAGTGTGGGCGCGTGAGGACCTCTACCGCGGACCGTTTGTAGGCCGTGCGCCAGATCTCTTGCTCGACCTACACCTCGACCGCGGCTACTCGTACAACATCATGCCGACCGCGGGGGCGCCCCCGGGCACGGGGCCGTGGCGCAGGCTGGGGCCGGAGGAACATCTCGGGCGCAAAGGCCGAAGCCTCGCGGGCAGTCACCGGCCGCGCGGGTTCTATGCGGCAGCCGGCCCCTCGGTCCGCCCGGTCGGCGAGGTCCGCGCTCGCATGGCCGACGCCACCGCCACGCTCCTCGCTCGCATGGGCGTCGGCCTGGGGCCGAAGATGAGCGGCCGGGTGCTGCGCGAGGCCGTGCGGCGTCGGCCGACCACCCCGCTTGCGGAGCCAGCGCCGCAGCCCTCGAAGCGGGGTGATCCCGTGCTCCTCGAAGCTCGTCTGAGGGCGCTGGGGTATCTGGAGTAGCATCGCCGGGTGACCCATCTGCACATTGCGGCGATGCCGTTCCCTTCCGTGCAGGGAACGCAGGCCGCGGTGAAGATGATGATGGACGCCGAGTACGCCTCGGGGCTCTCGCCCGAGCTGCTGACCTACGCGCACGGCGGTTTCGAGTTCAGCGCGCCCTGGCCACACCACCGGGTCTCCGACCTCGTGCGAGACCGATCGCTGCGAAGTGGTCCGTCGTGGCGCAAAGTCTTTCAGGATGCCCAGCTCGTGCTCGAGGCACGGCGGCAGCACCGTCGCTTGCGTCCCGAGGCCGTCGTCGCGCACCACGTCGAGGCGACGGCCGCCGCACTGGCCGCTGGGATCGACAACGTTGTATTCTTCGCACACACCGCCCTCGGCGCGGAGCTGCCCACCTACGTGCCCAAGCTTGCCTCGGTCTTCGCGGGTCGGGCCGCCGACGCGCTCGACGTCACGCTCGCGCGCCGGGCGTCTCGGGTCGTCGCCGTCTCACCGGTGCTCGCGTCACGGCTCTCCGAACTCTCGGGCCGGGAGGTTCGATATGTGCCCATTCCCTGGGTGATCCCCGACACCATCGAAGCCGCTGAGCGCGAGAAGGCGCGGGCTCGGTTCTCTTTTGGGGCGCTCGACCCCGTCGTCCTCTACGCCGGCAACTTGGACGCTTACCAAGGCATCGAGGTGATGGTGGAGGCCTTTGTGCACATGCTCGACCGTCGCCCAGATGCCTGGCTTCTGCTCGCCACCGAGTCGGACCGAGACCCGGTCGAGAGGCTCCTTTGGGCGGGCGGCGCTGCCGGTCGCGTTCGCTACGCGTCCTTGGCCGACGAGCCCGATCGCAGAGCCGCCCACGCCGCGGCTGACGTCGCTCTGGTGCCTCGAGGTGCGGTCGGCGGGCTCCCGATGAAGCTCCTCGACGCGCTCTCCCGCGGCGTTCCAACGGTCGCGACGCGGCGCGCTTGCGCGGGTCTCGAACTTGGGGGGGCGGCAACGGTCGTCGGCGATGACGACCCGCAGGCGATCGCGGCCGGAGCGCTGCTCTCGATCGAGGGGCGCAGCCGGGCGAGAGAAATCGGCGCCCGTGGCCGAACCTTTGTCGAATCGCAGCACTCTCGTTCGACCTACCTGCGTGGCCTCGGCTGGAAGGCCGTGGGCGGCGGGTGATGATAGGATGTTGGCTCCGATGATGCGGAACGTGGTTTGGGGGACCGTGGCGTTCGTGTTGGCGGCCTGTCAGGGGCCGACCCAGCTGCTGGTCGTGGTCGACTCGGACCTCGGTCCGGAGCTCGTGGCGGTCAGCGTGGTCGCGTCCGCCGGCGCCGTCGGGACGAGCCACGAGTTCGAGATCGAGGCGACCGGGCTGCCGTTCTCGTTCGGCGTCGCGCGGAGCTCCGAGCACCTCGAAAATGTCACGGTGGGCGTGAGCGCGCTCTCGACCGACGGGGTGCTCTTGAGCCATCGGGTCGACACCCGCTTCGTGCCGGGCCGCACCGTAGTCGTCGAGGTCCCGCTGGCGCGCGCGTGCATGACGGAGCCGACGTGCGAGGAGCGAGACCAGCGCTGCGTCTTCGGTGCGTGCGTCGAGCGAGAGGTCGACCCCGAGGGGCTGCCCGAGAGTGTTGACGACCCGCTCCGGGGCCTCTTCGACGGCCACCGGGATCCCGCGGACGCGGGCGTCGCGTACGACGCGGCGACGCCGGACGCCTGCGTCGACGGCGCGCCCTGTGTCGATCCGGGCAACCCCTGCATGCGTGGCGAGCGCCGCTGTGCTGCCTCGCCGCCGACCTGTGAGCTGTCCGAGACCCTCCCCGAGGGGACTCCGTGCGCTGAGGGGCGCGTCTGCAATGGGATGGGCACATGCGGGCGGATCTGAGTCGAGCATTCGCGCTTTGCGGCGCAGCGGTCGCTCTGATGATCGGTCTATCGATCGGCGCGGCGGCGGCCATGGCCCAGCCCCCCGCGGTCGAGGATCCGAGCGCGGCGGAGGCGAGGGCGCTCTTCGAGCGTGGACATCAGCTCGCGGCCGACAGCCGATTCAGCGAAGCGGCCCAGTCCTTTCAGCGATCGCTGGACCTGGTCGACCGGCCCTCCACCATGTTCAACCTGGGCATCTGCTTTTTTGCTCTCGATCGGCACGTGGAGGCGACAGCCATTCTCGAGCGCTTCACCGAGGCGGCCGATCCGGCCGAAGAGGCGGAGAGCATCGCCGACGCGCGCCGCATGCTCACCCACGCCCGCGCGTCCGTCGCGCACATCATTATCGAGGTCGTGCCGAGCTCCGCGACCGTGCTCGTCGATGGTCAGCCGCTCGCCGGCGACGCGACCCGCTCGGTCGCCGTCAACCCGGGGCCTCACGTCGTTCGAGTCGAGGCCCCTCACCATGCTCCGACGCTCTTGGAGTTGACCTCTCGGCCGGGTGAGGAGCAGCGGCGGGCGGTTCAGCTCGACTCGACGCGCCAGCAAGCCACTTTGAGCGTCGAGGTCCCGGACCGCGCTCAGGCCGCGATCTCGGTCGACGGCACGGAGATCGGCGTGGGCGCCGCTTCGATCGAGCTGGACGCAGGGCCCCACCAGATCCTCGTGCTCGAGCCGGGCACCGACCCCCTCACCCGCAACATCGAGTTGGAGTGGAATCAGCGCCTGCGGTTGGCATTGTTTCTTCCACCCCGGGCCGCGCCTTCCTTGGCGGAAGAGCCAGCCTTCTGGGGCGTGCTCGGCGGCGGTGTTGGGGTCGTGGCGCTAGCGGTGCTGGCGGGCGTGTTGCTCAGCGACATGCAGGCCACGCCGAATGGCGGTACGACGGGGGAAGTGATCACGCTCATGCCGATGTCCGAGCTCCCGTGAACGCGGGCACTGCGCCGTCCGACCCCGCCGCCGCGCGACTCCCGGCGGGTACGCTCGTGGGTGGCCGCTTTGTCGTCGAGGGCGTGCTCGGTGAAGGCGGCATGGGCGCCGTCTACGCCGCGCGGGACAAAGTGATCGACCGCAAGGTCGCGCTCAAAGTTCTGCACCTCGGGCGCGCGCAGGACTCGGAGCGCTTTCGACTCGAGGCCGCGGCCGCCAGCCGCATCTCGAGCCGCCACGTCTCCGCGATCCACGACTACGGCCGAGACGAGGGCTTGGACTGCGAGTACCTCGTGATGGAGTTGTTGGACGGCGCGCCGCTCGACGCGGTGCTCGCAGAGCGCGACCGACTCTCGTACGAACAGGCGGCGGCCATCGGCGCGGATATCGCCGAGGCGCTCGGCGCCGCGCACGCCGCGGACGTCGTGCACCGAGACCTGAAGCCCGGGAACATCTGGTTGCTCGCCGAGGGGGGCGCCAAAGTGATCGACTTTGGGATCGCCCGCGTCAGCGCGCCGGAGCGTGCGCGAGAGGGCGACGCGCTCACCAACCCCGACATGATCATGGGCACCCCACGCTACATCAGCCCCGAGGCCGTCGAAGGGGTCGAGGTCGGGCCGATGGCAGATCTCTACGCGCTCGGCGTCGTGCTCTTCGAGATGGTCGCCGGCGAGCCGCCCTTCGCGGACGCGGTCCCCAGCGTGCTTTGCGCCATGCACCTGAGAACGCCGCCTCCGACGATCAGCGATCTTCGGCCCGACATCCCCGTGCCCGAGGCCTATCAGGATCTCGTGTCAGCCCTGCTCGAGAAGGACCCGAGGAGGCGCCCCCAGGCGGCCGAAGAGGTGAGCCAGATCCTACGCGCCATGGCGGCGGAGACGGGCCCGATCCGCTTGGTCGGCGAACGACACAGCCTCGGCGCCAAGACCGCCACCGTCATGAGAGGTGGCGCGCCCGGAGGTTCACCCCTCGCAGCTCGCCTCCCGCTCTTGGTGGCCATCGGCATCGCGCTGATCGCCATCATGCTGCTCGGCCTCGTTCTCGTGCTCGTCTCGAAGGAGCCCGAGGGTATCGTCGCGGTGGAGCAGGATGCGTCGAGGGTGGGCGAGGTCGCGCCGACCCCAGAGGGTTCGACTCTCGCAGACGGGGAACCGCAGGCGGGACCGAATGCCATGCACGCTCAGCCCACGGAAGACCAAGCGGAAGCTCCGCCTTCGGGACCCGAGGGCATGGGAGCCGAACCGACGAATCCCGAATCCGCGGAACCCGGCATCACGCCACCAGCAGAGGGTGCGGCGGTGGTCGAGGTCTCGGTGGTGGTGGTTCCTGGGCACGCCACGCTCACCCTCGACTCGGAGCCCGTGACGTCTCCGGTCTCTCTCCCAGACGACGCGAGCGAGCACGTGCTCGAGGCGAGCGCGCCGGGCTATCGGTCGGCGCGCCGGATCGTTCGCGGGGACCGAGATAGGGGCGTGTCGATCACCCTTCGACGTCGCGCCCGCCGGCCCGGTCTCCCCGCGAAGCTGCGCCAGTGGTGACCGCAAAGGCGTCATCGATCGCGCGAGCGAGTCGGGTCAGGGTGCTTCGATCTCGGAACTCCGCCGGCGTGCACCACATGTGCTCGTCGTGTTCGGCGGACCGAACGACCTCGCCCGCGACGTGCTCTGCCCGGTAGACGATCACGACCATCGGGGCGCCCGCTCGGCGGGCCGCGTAGGCATCGATAGGCCTCTTGTCGACCCTCACCTGGAGGCCGGTTTCCTCAGTGATCTCACGGACGATCGCGTCGAGCGGTTGTTCCTCGGGCTCGACGCGCCCGCTCACGGTCTCCCAGAGTCCCGCCCCCGCGTCTCGGTCCAAGGAACGACGCATCGCGAGCACCTTTGTGCCCTTGATGATCACCGCTGCCACCGCGAAAACCGCCTTCATCGGCCGCATGCTCCAAAGTAGATGATGGGGTCAATGAAACGGCATCGGATCACCAAAATTGGAGATCGATCGCGATCACTTCCTACCATTACGGCGTCCAGACACGGCGCGCTTTTCGCCATGTCGCTTGGAGGATTCGTCGCTCATGAGCGTGATCCCGATACGCCCGCTTCTCGCATCGCCCGAACCGGTTCTCGCATCGCCCGAGCCGTACGAAGATACGCTCGCCGCCCTCGGTGAGTTGGTCTTTGGTACGCCCCTCGATCTGGCGCTGCCTCCGGTTTCAGACATCCTCAGCGCCGCCATCGCGCTCGCCGAGGGAACCCGACGCAAGTCGATCCTGCCGTTAGCCGTCTCGCCGGCGGAGCTCGTGCTCCTCCGGCGCGGATCGGACGCGCTGGTCAGCTACTACCTCGGGGGAGGCACGCCGGACGTGCGGGTGCTTGACCGCGCGGTCCCGCTGCGGGTTCTTCTCGATGGAGCCGCGGAGGCGGCAGCGCGTCGATCGTCGACCGTCTCAGACCCGACGTCCCGTCGACTGCTCCGCCGCCTGGCGGACCGCGCCCTCGAGGTGGATGTGCGCGAAGCGCGCCAGCCGGCTGAGCCCGTGCTCAAGCGCGCCGGGGCGATCGACCAGCCGAGGGGCGACGTGCCTCTGGCCTTCGGCTTCGAGGCGTCGATCACGCCGGTGGCCGATCTGCCGCGACAGACCACCGCGCACTCGGACGTGCACGCACTGCTCTTCGAAGGTGCGCTCTGGGCGTGGATCCGCGACCGGCGGGTCCCGCTGCTCAAGGGCCCGATCATGCTGGCCGTCTCACGAATGGTCGCCGCGGTGCGTTCCCTGACCGAAGCGCAGGAGAAGCGGCGGCCCGCGAACGTGAGACTGCGCGCGGCCGGGTTCACGATCGGGGTGCGTGTTGCCCGCAAGGGGGATTCCCCCGTCCAGCTGACGCTCGGTCCGCCGGACGCGCCCAAGGTGACGATCCCGGAGCTGACGTTCGAAGAGGCGGCTTTGCCCATCCTCCGGCTCGCCTCCGACGTCCTGCGCGCGCTGGTGTCTGTCGACCGGAGCCAGACCCGCAACCTCCGTGTTTCGTCGCTTCGCGAGGAGGTGCGAGCCCTCCGTCGGCGCGTGCGCGCCGAGCGTCCGCGCGTGCGCGGTTTTGTGCACGACAACCCCGAGCGCCTTCGCCTGGCACACCAGGAGGCCCTCTCCCGACTGCCGAACGCCGACCCGGTTCCGGCGCCGCGAGCCCTCCGCTTCGAGAAGCGCTGGGAGGTCGAGGTCGAGGGCCTCGACGCCGCGTCCACGTTCCTCTGCGGTGATCGCTTGATCGTTGCGACCCCTCGCCACACCGTGGCCCTCGCCCGCGATGACGGTCGGCTGCTCTGGGGCCACGATCAGCCGGCGAGCGTGTCGTTCATGACCGGGCGGGTGCTCGCCCGCCTCGGGAGTGATGGGCGGCTCGCCCTCTGCGACATCGAGCGCGGCGAGACGTTCGCGGAGGCGCGCCTCGCGCCCCGCACCGGCGGGGTTCCCTGCGGGATCTTGGCGGCCGGGGGCGACGCCCCTCCGGTGGTCGTCCTCGCCGAAGGGCACTCTGATCTGGTGGCGGTTGACCTGCGCAACGGTGAGCTTCGCTGGCGCTATGCGTCCGACGGCTCCGGGACCTTCGGGCTGCGCCGCGCTGGGCGAATCCTGATCGTCACCAGCGGCGACGGCACGGTGAGCGCGCTCGATGTCGTGACCGGAGAGCTGCTCTGGCGATTCGCGGTGGACGGGGAGCGCTTCGTCCTGCGTCCCGCCGTGAGCGACGACGTTGTCTTGGCCGTGAGCGGCGAGGTCGGCCGCGATGGAGGTGGCCTCTACGGTGTGGACCTCTTCAGCGGTCGGGCCCTCTGGAAACGGCGCCTCGACGTACCGCCCGCCAGCGAGCCGATCACCGCATCGGACGTTGCGGCGCTCGCGCTCGGTGGTCCTCGCGAGGCGGCGCTGGCGGCCTTCGAGCCTCGTGACGGTTCGCTTCGCTGGATGGTGCGCGATCCTGGGCTCTCCGCCGGCGGCTCTTCGCTCGTGGTCGACGGCAACTTGATCGTGAACGCGCCGGCCGGCCAGGTGCACGCGCTCGACCTGAGGGATGGCAAGATCCGTTGGCACCGAGACCTCGCGCATCCGGTCGCGGACGACGTGCCTCGGCGGCTCGAGCCCGTGCTGCGAGGGGGCGCTCTCTTTGTGCCGTCCGCGCAGGTGCAGGTGCTGCGCCCCAACGACGGTTCGTCCATCGGGGATCCGTTGGCCAGTGATCTCGTGCCCGACTGGACTCGCGTCGACGAGCGAGGCTGGGTCTATGTGGCGGAAGAGAGTGGCCATCTGTGCGCGCTCGGGCCGCGGCCGACCCTCAGCCTCGTGCGATGATCTCGGGTAGGGACACGCTTTGTTGCGTGTCCCTACTTGGGGCTAAGTGCCTCGACGGCGCCGCGGCGGGCGCGTAGAGCGCCTTCGTCATGATCGAAGCGCACGCCCGGATCCAAGGCGACGATGTCCGCCTTCCCCAGGTGTGTGAGCTCGCCGAGCCGCCGCTCGAGCACGGCGCGATCGTCGGCGAATACCGCCTGCAGAGGCGATTGGGCAGCGGAGCCGCCGGTCACGTTTGGCTGGGTTGGCACCTGCGCAGCGACATGCCGGCCGCGATCAAACTCCTCGACTCGACCCACGCGAGCGGCAAGCGACGGACGTCCGAGCGAGAGTGGCGCGCCGTGGAGCGGCTCTCCCATCCCAACATCGTCAGCCTCTATGAGATGGGCCCCTCGCACCTGGTCATGGCCTACATCGACGGGCCCAACCTCGAGCAGCGGCTGCAGTCTCCGATGGAGCCCGCGTCCGCTCTGCGCGTCGCGGAGCAGCTCGCGGCGGCTCTCGCTCATGCCCACGCCAACGGGGTCGTGCACCGGGACGTGAAGCCGGCCAACGTGTTGATCGACGCCGGTGGGTCGGCCTACCTCACGGACTTCGGCATCGCGATCATGACCGGGGAGTCAGCCTCGGGGGTGCATCGCGGGGGCACCCCCGGATACATGGCGCCCGAGCAAAACCACCGCCGAATCGTTGGGCCCGCCGCCGATCAATACGGGCTCGCGCGCACGCTCTTGGACATGCTCATCGGGGGGAGGGCGCCGGAGAACCGCGACGAGGCCCTCCGAGCGATTTCCCCCCGAAGCTCTCAGAGCTCCAGGGAGCTCCGCGAAGTGCTCAGTCGAGCGCTCGAGGAGCGCCCTGAAGATCGCTGGCCTTCGGTCTCGGACTTTGCCGCGCGCCTGGGTGAAATCGACCTCGAGGGCGTCGCTCCCCTCACCCGCCTGGCCGAAGAGATTCGGAGTCCGACCGCCTTCGGCTGGTGCGGTCATGCGCTCGCCGTCTCGAGCGTCTCTCCGAGGATCGGCCGCGCGGAATATTCGCTCACGGCGATCGCCAAAGCTGGCCAGCTCGCCCCCGAGGCGCTGCGAGCGTTCAGGGAGAGCACCGGCTACGCGGACGTCGGCTTCACGGCCTTCGCGTGCACCGACCGGCTGGGCCCGATCGAGGACGCGGCGTTCATGTCACGCGTCGCCGACGTGATCGTGCTGCTGCACGGGACGGCCAACACGGGCGAGGTGTGGCGAGAGACCGCTATCGCGATCGCTCGAGAGAACGCGGAAGCCCTCGTTCTGGTCCCCGACATCCTCGGCTTTGGCGCCTCCCGCTTTGAGGCGAAGCGGCCGGCCCCACGCTTCCTGGCGTCGACCGCGCTCGTCGGCATGATCGAGCAGTGGCTCGGCCTGCTGGGCCTCGGTGACTTCCCAACGGTGCTCGTCGGTCACTCAGCAGCGGCGGCGCAGCTGATGGTGGTGACCGACGAGAGCTTGGGAGAGCACGTCACCCGGGTGGCGCTCACGCCCGTTTTCCCATTTGCGAGCCGCACGCTGCGTTTTCAACTTCACCTCGGAGCGCTCCTCTTCTACCTGCTCGGGCGAACGAAGCTGCTGAAGCGGGCGCTCTGTCGCCTCTTGGTCGCCTACGGGCCCGCGACAGCGGCTTTTTCGGCCCAGGAGCGGCGAGGCATGGAGGACGCGACCTTTGGCGTCCCTTGGTACGTGCTCGCCCGGCTCTCCATCGGCCTCGCGCGAGCCCGCCCGGCGGGGCACGACCACCTCGACCGGTGCGCGATTCTGGTTGGCAAAGAGGATCCGCTGGCGCCCGAGAAGGAAGTGCTCGAGGTGCTCGGTCAGCTCGGGATTCCAGATCGCAACGTGTACAAGCTCGCGAGCGGAGGCCACATGCCTCAACTCACCGAGGACGCAAACCCGGGCTGGCGCACGCGGAACGTCGACGGTGTCGTTCGTGTCATCAGCTCGATGCTCCTCTCCTCGCGAGAGGGTTTGGCCCGACGCCTCTCGGGTCGAGCGACGCTGACAGGAACTCGGTAGACCGCGCCCCTCGTCCTCGTCGCAGCGAACCCCAACCATTGCGAAGAGCCCGCCTCCCTTTCGGGAACCGGGCTCCGAGCGTGTTCACCTGAGCGGACTCAGTTGCCTGCGTTCGCCGTGTAGTGGAGCGTGTACGCGCCCCGGCCCGCGCCGTCGTAGCTGTTGGCGCGCACGGTGTACGTGCCGCTCGCCGTGGTCGTGTAGCTGAACCGGCTGTTCGTGCCCTCGCCACCGTCATCGTCTTGCACCAGCGCAGACCCGTCGGGGCCGACGAGCCAGAGGTACGTGTCGAACGTCTCGCTCTGCATGTCGCCCGTGATGGTCCAGCCCTCCTCGGCGTCGAACGAGTACTCGTCGTAGGGCGAGTCGTCATCCGGCACACGCGGGTCACTGTCCGTGAGCTCTCCCGTCTCTGTCTGGTCGACCGGCTCGGCCTCGGAGCAGGCTCCGATGCCGATGGCGAGTGCGAGAGAGAGGGTAATCATTCCCAGCTTCTTCATAGATCCTCCGTCTGATGCACGCGGATGCTGCTCAGGTGGCCGCGGGAGTATACCGATTTCACCCTGAATCTCTTCCCCCGTTTTCTCTGAGACTTATGCTTCGTGCGTGAGTGAGACCAAAGCACCGCGCCGACACTTTGCCCTCTTCGGCTTTCCCGTCCGGGTGCACCCGTTCTTTTGGGTCCTCCCGCTCATGTTCGGAATCGGAGGAGTGGAGTCGACTTGGACCGCCGAGGTCTTGATCCGCCTCGGGATTTGGGTCTCGGTGCTCTTTGTCTCCATCCTCTGGCACGAGCTCGGCCACGCCTTCGCGATGCGCCGCTATGGCTACGCTCCCTCGATCGTTTTGCACGGCATGGGCGGGGCCACCGCGTGGGGTCGCGGCCCGGCTCGACCGAGTGCGCGGGTGCGCATCATCGTGTCGCTCGCCGGGCCCTTCGCGGGATTCGCCCTCGGCGGGGCGATGTACGCGATTTCATTAGGACTTCAGCAGGCTCAGTTCGGTCTGGAGCCCCACTGGGCGGTCGGTGAATTCCTCGAGATGATGCTCTGGATCAACGTGGGCTGGGGGGCCTGCAACCTCGTCCCGATGCTGCCGTGGGACGGCGGTCTCGCGCTGCACGGCGTGCTCGACATCGTAACCAAGGGCAAGGGCATCAAACCGACGGCGGTGATCACGATCATCACCGCGTTAGCGATCGCCGGGCTCCTGCTCGCGACGGTCGGGGTGCAGTGGTGGCTCTTCTTTCTCTGTGGGATCTCCGTGATGCAGGCCGTTCAGGTGTTGCGCGGGCCTCGGACCCCGCCGGCGCCCGCCGCCATTCCGCGGCCGGCACCCAAAGCCAAAGACCCGGCGACCGCGATCGCGGAGGCGCAGCGGGCGCTCGAGGACGCCGGCGACGCCAAAGCCCTCGCCAGCGCCGCGCTCTGGGGAGACAAGTCCGAGGGCTGGACCTCCCTCGCCGAGCCGCTCGCGGAGGTCGTCGCGCCCCAGACGCGTACGGCCGAGGAGCGCGCCGTTGCCCTCGAGCTGGCCGCCTGGGGCTATCTCCTCGGGGGCGACGCGACGGCGGCCCAAGCCGCCGCCGCTCGGATGCGCCCGTCGCACGATCCATCGCCCATCCTGGCCGCGCTGATCGCTGCCAAAACGGAGCGCTTCGACGAAGCGGCGGAGGCGGCACGCGAGATCGACCCCGAAGAAGAGGAGACGCGCCGGCGCATCGAGGTCTGGGCGCTCGCGCACCTCGGTCGATTCGACGAGGCCTTGGTGGCCGTCGGGCCGGACCGCGAGTCCGGCGCCTTCGTCGACGCCGCGGTGTTCATGGCCAAGCGATACGACGTGGCAGCGGAGCTCGGCAGCCGACTCTTCGCGGAGTTCGGGGACGCCGAAGACGCCTACAACACAGCGTGCTCTCACGCCCGCGGTGGCCGCGCGACGGAGGGGCTCTCGTGGCTGGAGCGCGCGATCGAAGCTGGCTACTCGGACCTCGCTCATCTCGAGGCGGATGAGGACCTGTCGGCCGTGCGCGCTCTCTCGGGCTACGCCGCCGTGCGCGCGCTCATCGCCCCCTAGAGCCGGGCAGCCACGCCTCAACGCCAGCGCTTCTCGCTTCTCAAAGAGGTCGGCGCTGTTTCGGGGCTGCTTCAGGGCTCCGGAGCGCCGAGGCGTCGATGGCGCAGGCTGGGCAGCCCCGCGCGCACCCGCTCGACGACCTCGGTGTCGAGCCGGGCCACGACGGCGCCCTCGCCATCACCGTGCTCCGCGAGCACCGTGCCCCAGGGATCGGCGATCAGCGCGTGCCCGTAGCTCCAGCGTCTGCCGTAGTGGTGGCCGAACTGCGCCGCGGCGAGCACGTAGGACTGCGCCTCGATCGCTCGGGCACGAAGCAGGACGTGCCAGTGGTCCTTGCCCGTCGTCAGCGTGAACGCCGCAGGGATCGCCAGCGCGATGGCGCCATCGTCGACGAGGCGGCGATAGAGCTCTGGGAAGCGCAGGTCATAACAGACGCTCAAGCCCAGCCTGCCAAAGGGCGCGTCGGTCACGACCGTCTCGCTGCCCGCTTCGACGGTCTCCGACTCCATGAGCCGCGTGCCGTCGGGCAGGTCGACGTCAAAGAGGTGGATCTTGCGGTAGACGGCCCGAACCGCGCCCGTCGCGTCCACGTGCACGCAGGCGTTTCGCACCTGCTCGGGCTTCTCGCCCTTCTCCCAGAACCCTCCGAGCACGACGTCCGCGCCGCACCCCACGGCGAGCGCCTTCATACGCTCGAGGATGGGCCCTCCGCCGGGTAGCGCCTCCGCGATGTCGAGCTTGCCGGCTTCTGGCCCGAGATAGGCGAAACACTCGGGGACCAGCACGAGAGAGGCACCGTCATCTGCGGCCATGCGCACGCAACGCTCGGTGGTGGTGAGGTTGGCCTCGACGTCGGCCGTCGAGGTCATCTGGACAACGCCGACCTTCTTGATCACCAGCGGACGCTAACATGGGCCAAGTCGCCCGTCGTTTGGGGTATTGTTCCGGCGCGCTTGAATAACATCTCGGTTTCACAGTCCAGAAACGGGGTGGGCTTCAGGGCACAATTGGAGGAGCCCCGCGTAGAAGCGGGGAGCGGAGGGATGAGTCACGTGAAGAAGACACTCGAGGACAACGAAATCGAGACAGAGGCGGCGATCAGCCGGCGCTCAAGCATCGGGATCATCGGCGCGTCCGTCGCGACCGCCGCAACGGTCGCAGGTGTCCTCGGAGTCAACGTCGGGGAAGCGGAAGCCCAGTGCACGGACAGCGATGGGGGCCGATGGGCTGACCCCGGTGGACGTGGCCGAAACTGCCGCAGGACCGGGTGCACCGACTCGGATGGTGGGCCGCGTGCCGATCCGGGTGGCGGTGGTCGTCGATGCGGACGCCCGCGCCCGCGCCCGCGCCGCGGTTGCACGGACAGTGATGGCGGTCGTTTCGCAGACGCCGCGGGACGCGGCCGACGGTGCCGCCGCAGCTGCTCAGACAGTGATGGGGGTCGCTACGCCGACCCGGGTGGCCACGGCCGCCGCTGCTGAGCTAGCCGTCTGGAGCTGGGATCACCCGGCAGACGAGCAGAGACCGAATCGACCGGACGGAGGCGAGAGCCTGTGTCCGGTCCTTCTTTTCCGTCGCCCCGTTCGCGGGCTAGAAACTGAAGCGCCGGATGCTGACGTTCATCAGCAAGCCAATGCCCATCATCGAGGTGAGCACGCTCGAGCCGCCGTAGCTGAAGAGCGGCAGCGTGACTCCGACGACCGGGGCCAGCCCGCTGACCATCGCGAGGTTGATGATGGTGTGCCAGAAGAAAAACGCACTGACACCCACGGCTACGACCGCGCCGAAGCGGTCCTTCGCCTGTGACGCGACCTTGAGCCCCCAGAGGATCAGGAAGACGTAGAGGAAAAAGATGAGCGCGACACCGACGAAACCCTGCTCCTCGGCCCACACCGGGAACGGGAAATCGGTGTGCTGGTCGGGCAGGAAGCGGTGCTGGTTCTGGGTGCCCAGCATGAAGCCTTTGCCCCAGAACCCGCCGCTCCCGATGGCCACGATCGACTGGTGGGCGTGCCAGCCGCTGCCGAGCAGGTCGGCTTCGCGATCGAGGAACGACGTGAGTCGACCGCGCTGATAGTCCTGCAGCAGGTAGGTCCAGGTGAGCGGCGCGCTCACCACGAACGCACCCACGAGCGCGCCCAGCGAGCGCAGCTTCAGGTTGGTGAGCAGCATGATCGAGCCGAAGATGAAGGCGAGCATCAGCGCCGTGCCCAGGTCAGGCTGCGCGAGGATCAGCCCCATCGGCAGGACGAGGATCGCGCCGGGGATCACGAGATCCTTCAGCGTGCGACCATCGGTCTTCGGGTCGTTGTGCAGGTACTTCGCGAGCGCGACGATCAACACGACCTTCATCATCTCGCTGGGCTGCAAGGAGAAGGCGCCGATCTTGATCCACCGCTGTGAGCCGCGGATCTCGGGTGCGATCAGGAACACGAGCACCAGGGCCACGACGCCAGCCCCGTAAGCAGCGTAGCCAAAGCGCTCGAAGTGTCGGTAGTCGATCGCCGCGATCAGCACGGCCACGCCCGCGCCGAGGGTCAGCCAGTAGATTTGCTGGATGTAGCGATCCGAGAGGGCCTCGGTGGCGGCGCTCGTCGCCGAGTAGAGGTTCGCGACTCCGATCACGCAGATCGTCGCGACGGTCACGAAGAGGGGCCAGTCGAACTGGTCGCGGAGGCCTTTGCCGATCGTCTCCATGGCTATCGTTGCGCCATTCTAGAGCCGTCCTGACGCGCCGGGCCGCGCGCCGTGCTGGATTCTCCGCCGAGGTACTCTTCGAGCACGTTGACCGCGATCGGCGCCGCGTTCGAGCCGCCGCCGCCGCCGTGCTCGACGAGGACCACGATGGCGACCTCCGGGTCCTCGGCCGGTGCGAAGCCCGCGAACCAGGCGTGTGCTCGGTTGAACCACGCGCCGCGGGTCGGGTCTCCGGGCCGCACCCGCGCCGTGACCTGCGCGGTGCCGGTCTTGCCAGCGATCGAGACGGTCCGGCTGCCGGCCTGGTAGGCGCCGTACGCGGTGCCTGTCTGGTCGTTGACCGCGCCGTACATTCCGTCGATCACCAACGCGAGATGCTCTTGCGAGACGTGCACCCGACGACGAACGCGGGGCTCGAAGATTTCGGCGACCTCGCCGCCTGGGCTCGTCACGCGCTCGACGATCTGCGGGACGTAGAGCGTGCCTCCGTTGGCCATCGCCGCGTAGGCCATCGCGAGCTGGACCAGGTTGGTCCGGGTGTCGCCCTGCCCGATCGCGGTGTTGAGCGTGTAGCCGAGGCGGAAGCGGCGCCCGATGCTCTCGTACCACCCGCGGGTGGGGATGAAGCCAGAGGCCTCGGCGTTGATGCCGATACCGGTGCGACGGCCGAGGCCGAAGTCGCCGGCGAGGTGTGCGAGTTCGTCTTGCTCGAGCTGCTGCGCGAGGCTGTAGAAGTAGACGTTGCACGACTGAACCATCGCCTCGCGGAGGTTCACGTCACCGTGCACGCCGTTGCAGTGGAAGGTTCGGTTGCCGAGCTCGAGGGAGCCTTCGCACTCGACGCGGTGCTCGGGGGTGATGACCGAGTTTTCGAGGGCGGCGAGGGCGGCAAAAGGCTTGAACGTGGAGCCAGGGAACCACGACTCGTAGATGGTCTTGTCGATCAGCGGGCGGAAGGGATCGTCGCGCAGCTCGGCGTAGCGCGCGTGCGAGAGCCCCCGCGTGAAGGCGGTGAGGTCGTAGCTCGGCTTCGAGTAGAGGGCGCGGATGGCTCCGGTCCGCACGTCCGCCACCACGACGGCGCCCGAGGGCCGCCCCGAGAAGGCGCGCGCGATGATGCGCATGAGCTCCATGTCGAGGGTCAGCTGAAGGTCACGGCCGGCGACCGGTTCCCGGCGCGTGGGTCGACCATCGCCCGGCGCGGTGCCCTCGATCTGGCGCCCGCGGACGTCCACGGACACCCGGCGGTAGCCCCGCCGTCCGCGCAGGTAGCTCTCCCATGCGCGCTCGATGCCCGTGCGGCCCACGCGATCCCCGAGCCGGTAGCCCGCCTCTCTCAGCCGGGCCAGCTCTTCGCCCGTGATCTCGTTGAGGTAGCCGACCGCGTGGGCTCCGAGTTGCCCGAAGGGGTAGGTCCGGACCGGCTCCGCCAGCGTGTGGATGCACGGCAGGCGCACGGGGCGAGCCGCCGTGCCTGCGCGTGAGCAGAGGTCGTGCTGATGGGTCTCGATGGCCGCGAGCTGGTCGCGGGTGATGTCGCTGAAGACGCGGATCTGGTGGGCGCGCCGGTGCTCGGGGACCCCGGTGATGCGCTCGGTCAGCAGCGCCTCAGCGTCTTCGTCGAGGCCCATCAGCTCGGCGAGCTGCGGAAGATCCGACTCCGCCAGGTACTGGGGGGTGAGGTAGACGTTGTACGCGGCGCGGTTCGTCGCGACCACGCGCCCGCCCGTGTCTCGGATCACCCCGCGGGTCGCAGGCATCGTGATCGTGCGGGTGATGTTCTCTCGAGCGATCGCGGCGTAGTGCTCGTGCTCGACGAGCTGAAGCTGAATCATGCGCGTGAGCAGCGCGGCGAACGTGAGCACGACGACCAGCGCCATCCACTTGTATCGCTTCTTGAACTCGCCGACTTCACGGCGGACGGAGAGCAAGCTCACGCCGGCGTCTCCTTGCGA
>Ga0114933_10002350_pt1 | contig 19794 bp, 18 predicted proteins | sample 4SBtaG_FD_89691 | JGI IMG/M metagenome (GOLD analysis project Ga0114933, IMG submission 89691) | Deep subsurface microbial communities from Kolumbo volcano to uncover new lineages of life (NeLLi) - 4SBTROV12_W25 metaG | ecosystem: Environmental > Aquatic > Marine > Volcanic | place: Kolumbo... | reverse complement strand
GAGCCAGCTCGGCGTCGTCGACGAAGCGCGCGCTCACCGGGCGGTCCTCGTCGATCAAACGATTGACCGCGTCTTGAACGGGGCGGAGCGCCTCGAGCGTCAGCTTGGGGGTGTCGACGTCGAGCGTGCAGGCGCTCGCGCCGAGGCGGCTGGAGACGGTGACCGAGCCCAGCTGGTCCAAGACGGCGCGGCTGAGCGCGTGCTGACCCGTGTGGAGCGCCATGTGGGATCGCCGCCGAGCGCTGTCCACCACCGCGTCGTGGCGTGAGCCGACCGCCGGGGCCTGGCCCTCGAACAAATGGTGCACACACCCGTGCGCGTCGATCTGAACATCGGTGACCGTGGCCGGTCCGATCGTGCCGTGATCGCCGAGCTGTCCCCCGGACTCTGGGTAGAAAAAGGTCCGGCTCAGAAGCAGGCTCGGGGCGCCCTTCCAGTCGGCCAGCGCGGTCACCTCGACCGTGTCCCGGAGGTAGAGCGGGTCGTCGTAGTGGGCACGGTTTGTCTTCACGGCCGCGATGGTAGCCCCCCTCGGGGGGTGAACAGAGGGCCGATTCCGTACTACACACGTTGCAGGTGGTCTCCGCATACCAGACCGCACCCCAGCCGCCGGGTCCCGGCGACGTGGTGGGGGAGCGTTTCGAACTCGAACACGAGCTCGGAGCGGGAGGCATGGGTACGGTCTATGCCGCGATTGATCTGCAGACCGGGGCTCGCGTCGCGCTCAAGTTGATGCGGCCCGAGCTCGCCGAGGACGAGCGAGCGGTCGAGCGGTTTCGGCGCGAAGGCGCCGCCCTCGCGGCGGTTCGGCACGCGTCGGTGGTCCAGATCCGCGAGATCGGCGAGCTGCCCGACGGGGCGCTCTACATCGCGATGGAGCTGCTCGACGGGGAGACCTTGGCCGCCCGCCTAGGGCGACTGGGGCCGATGAGCGCCGAGCAGCTGCTTCCGGTCTTGCTCGGCCTCTGCGATGGGCTGGCGGCGGCCCACGAGGCCGGCGTGATCCACCGGGACATCAAGCCCTCGAACATCCACCTGCCGTCGGCGGAGGCGCTCGCCAACGCGGAGCGCACCCATGAGCGGGCGCCCGTGAAGCTCGTCGACTTCGGCGTGGCCCGCGTGGCTGGCTTCTCCAAGATGACCAGTACCGGGCTCGCGATCGGCACCGTCCGATACATGGCGCCCGAGCAGCTGACCGGCAGCGCGATCGACGGCCGCGCGGATGTGTACTCGCTCGGTGTGGTGTTCTACGAGGCGCTCGGGGGGGAGTCGCCGTTCGAACGCACGGCGATCGACGATCCGATCGGGGCGATCTTGGTCGGCCGCGCCACCCCGCTGTCCACCCTCCGGCCTGATCTGCCGCCGGCGATCACACAGGTCGTGCACATGGCGATGGCGCGGCTCGCGACCGAGCGGTTTGCGTCACCGCGCGCGCTCGCCGACGCGTACCGGCGGGCTCTCCTGGAGCACGATCCCGCGAACACCCCGCAGCTGACGCCGGCGCTGCGTGCCCGGTTGGAGGGAGCGCCGACGGTGCGCGCCCGGCCCGCGGCTCCTCAGCCGGAGGTGCCCAGCCGCTCCGAGGTGCGTCGCAAGTCGGACGCAAAGAAGAAGCGGCGGCCTTACTGGCTCCTCCTTCCCCTCCTCACCGGCCTCTGTCTGGTGCCGACCCTGGGCGCGGTCGGCTTCGTCGGCTGCGGCAGCTGGATGACCGACGTTCAGCTGAACGTGGCCCTCGACAACACGCGAAACGCGATCCGGGTCAACCCGGAGCTCGCGGTGCACAACCCATCGCTCGACCAGCTGGAGGAGCTCAACGAGCAGGAAGAGCTCAACATGATGGCCGCGGCGGCGTTCAACGCCCGCGTGCAACACGCGCTGCGCAACGACCAGCGACTCAGCGTGGACGAGGTGCACTGGATCGCGGAGGTGGTCCGCGACATCAACGACAACGGCGGCCAATACTCGCTCGACCAGTATTCCGAGATGACGCGCGCGGATCTCGCGCCCAACTGAAGGACAGGGACGGCCGGACTCGCGGTCTGCTCCACCTCTGCCAAGCCGGTTCGGACAGCCCACCTCGAGCGAACCACGCCCCTCCCAATGGGGACGACGCTCGCTAGGCTTGCCAGCGCAACATCGCTCGACAGCGAGAGTCGCCGTGGTCGACGCACTCGATGCGGTTCACCTCGACCTCTGTGCAGCCCATCTGCCGGAAGACCGCGGCCATGGTCTCCGTCGTGATCTCACAGAGGAAGGGGTGGTGCCCCGGCCAATACTCGATGTCCGAGATCGCGACGCCCGGGCTCACGATCTGCACGCGCCGCTCTCCTGTGTCGTGCAGCTGACTCCAAAACCGTTGGATGTACTTGGCGTAGCGCTCCGGCGTGCCCATCAACTGAAAGGCCAGCTTGAAGACTCCCCGCACCGCTAGGTTGACGCTGTAGTCCGAGGCGCGGCGGGCGACGTCGGTCCGCTCCGCCGCGCTGAGGTCGCGGGTCATCGCGTCGAGCAGGCGATGAGCGAAGCTCGAGTCGTACCAACCGGTCGCGATCAGCCCGAGCGTTGGATGTTCGACCGTCAGGGTGCCCCGCTCGGCCTCCGGGATCGCGCGGACGAGCGAGTAGAGGTGTTCGGCCCCGTGCTCCTCGACGAACCATTCGACGTAGCCGAGCAGGCCGCTGCCTTTGACCCTCGATGCTGCCACGGTGTGCATGGTCGCCAGATCAGCTTCGCATGATCTGAAGCCAAGCCCCAGGTCTGGTCGCGAGGCACCTCGACCCCGGCGTGCTACGCATCGGTCATGAGTCGAAGAGTCGTCGTGACCGGCGTTGGCGCGGTCAGCCCGTGTGGCAACACCATGGACCGGACCTGGGAGGCCTTGCTCGCGGGCCGGAGCGGGATCGCGCCGTTCACCTGCATCGAGACCGAAGGTCTCAAGACCCACTTTGGCGGTGAGTGCTCGGACTTCGATCCGATGCTCTACTGGTCGAAGAACGAGGTCCGGCGCCACGGACGCTTCACTCACCTCGCCGTCGCTGCGTCCGCCATGGCGGTCGAGTCGGCCGGTCTCGAAACCGCCGATGAGGGTGATCGCGGAGGCACGTTCATCGGCGTGGGCCTGGGCGGCATGCCCGAGATCGTCTCGTCACAGATGACCCTCGAGGGGCGGGGGGCGCGGCGTGTCTCTCCCTACTTCATCCTGCAGGCGGCGCCGAACCTGGCCGCTGGCGAGGTGGCGATTCGTCACGGGCTTCGCGGCACGAGCTTCGCGACCTCGAGCGCCTGTACCTCCGGATCCCACGCGATCGGCGAAGCGTTCCGAGCGGTGCGCGACGGTCGAGTGGACTACGCGATCGCCGGCGGCGCGGAGGCGGTGATCACACGGCTGACGATCGCGGGCTTCAACCAGATGCGAGCGCTCTCGGTCCGCAACGACGCGCCCACCGAGGCGAGTCGCCCCTTCGACGCCGGCCGAGATGGCTTCGTGCTCGCGGAGGGCGCCGCGTCCCTCATCCTCGAGACCGAGGAGCGGGCCAAGGCCCGTGGGGCGACCATCATCGCGGAGCTCCGAGGCTACGGCACCTCCACGGACGCCGGTCACCTGACCAAGCCCAACGACGGCGGGACCGGACTCGCGGCGGCGATGCGCGGCGCGCTCGAGGACGGCGAGGTCGCGCCCTCGGACGTCGACTACCTCAACCCGCACGCTACAGCGACGCCGGCTGGCGACGCCGCGGAAGCCGAGGCGACGCACGCCGTCTTTGGCTCACACGCGACCGAGGGGCTCTTGGTCTCCGGCACCAAGAGCATGACGGGCCACCTGCTCGGCGCTTCTGGCGCGCTCGAGGCGGCGATCGCGGTCTACACGATTCGACACGGCGCAGTGCCGCCCACGCTCAACCTCGACACGCCCGACGAGGCGGCCCGCGGGCTGGACCTGGTGGCCGGCGAGGCGCGCGAGCAGGCGGTCCGCTACGCGATGTCGAGCTCCACCGGGTTCGGCGGCCACAACGCTTCCATGGTCTTCAGCGCTCCTGGCCTTCGTTGATCCGGCGGGGCGCGGCGGGGCTCGGCATGCGGAGTTCGATCATCGTCGCTTTGCTCGCGCTCGGCTGTTCGAGCGCGTCGCCTGGCACCGAAGCCAGTCCACGCTCGGCGCCGCCCGAGACGCAAGCGGAGCTGCCCCGGACCCGGGAGCATGCGAACCCTCCGGACGCGCAGCTGGGCACGCTCCCCGATGGGGTTGGCATAGCCGTCGGTCAGCCGGCCCCGGTCGTGACCGTCCGTGACCTGGAGGGCGAGGAGCTGCTTCTCTCGAGCCTGTGGCGGGACCGCCGGGTCCTCCTCTTCTTCTACCGGGGTGGCTGGTGCCCCTACTGCAATTTCCAGATACACCAGCTGGCGGAAGCCTTCTCGCACTTCGATGAGCGCGGCGTCGGGCTGGCTGCGATCAGCGTCGATCGTGTGCAGGAGGCCACCCGCACCTCGGCGCTCTGGGAGATCCCGTTTCCGGTGCTCAGCGATCAGGACCTCGCGGCCCACGACGCGTTTCGCGTGCGCAACGAGGTGGACGCGGAGACCCTCGAGCGCCTTCGCTCCATGGGCATGGACCTCGAGGAGAGCGCAGGGCGGGAGCACCACGTCATCGCCGTGCCGGCGATCTTTCTCATCGACCAAGAGGGTGTCGTGCGGTGGGCTCACGCGGACCTCGACTACCGCACGCGGCCGAGCCCGGCCCAGGTCCTCGGGGCGCTCCCGGAGTGACGATGCGCCACGTTGTGTTTGGGATCTGCCTGCTCGGCGTCTCGTGTGGTGCGCCGAGCGACGAGATGGAGACGCGCGCCCGGGCGACCCTCGCGCGCGAGGAGATGACCGGCGTGGAGCTCACGCGCGTGGATGAGCGCACGTTCGACTTCACGGCCCACAAGGACGGCGCCTCCTGCGCGGGCACGGTGGTCGTCAACAGCCCCACGACCGCGGCGATGAGCTTCGACTGCGAGTGAGCGTCCGCGCCGCTTCGACTGCGTGGGACGCTCGCGGTGGCTGCGCGACAGGATTCCAGGGGGCACTTCGATGCTCTCGGGCGCGCTGACGACGTCAGCAGGGTCAACCCTCGCAGCGCTCGCCTATCGAAACGGGGTGACCTAGCCTCTACGCGTGACGGACGGCGAGGTGGGACGCGCGAGTGGAGCGATCGTGCTGCGGGGCGTGGGTGCGCTGATCGCGATCGTCACGCTCATCTTTGTGTTCGCGCCGACGTTGGTGAGTGATCCCGGCCCGGCGCCCGACCTCTTCGAAGCGATCGAGCGGAGGGTTCGCTGGGGGCTCGGCGTGGGCGTCGGCGCGCTGCTCGTCCTGCATCCGTGGCGTCGCCCAGGGTCGGTGATCTTTGCGTGGGTGCTCTTCTGCGGCTCGGGTGGATACCTGGTCGCGCGCCTCATCGGGATGGTGATCGAGGGGCTCGGCAGCGACCGACAGTGGATCTACACCGCTGTCGAGGTGGTGATCTGCGCGCTCGCCGCAGGCTGGATCGGCTACCGACGAGGCGCCCCGGACCGGGCAGCCGCGGCGCAAAAGTAACGAAGCTCTGAGCCGAGCCGCGGGGGCGCGAGCAGCGTCAAAACGCTCTCCTGGTTCCAGACGAGGCCAACTCAGGACGCCGAGCCCGCTACCAAGCTCGACGCGAGTGCCCCGAGCGGCCACTTCGATTATTACTTATTAGTTATATAACGATATGCTGATATAAGGAGGCTATGAACCAGGAAGACGGGCAGAGCCCCTTCGACGTTGCGGGACACCTCGGCGTTGTCACGCGGGTCGTCGAATCGACAGAGCACGACGGCCAACCCGCGAAAGCCATCGTCGCGTCGCGGGTGTTCGCGACGGATCCCGAGGACCTGTGGGACGCGCTGACGAACCCGGAGCGACTGCCTCGCTGGTTCTTGCCGGTCACGGGTGAACTGAAGCTGGGTGGGCGCTACCAGTTCGAGGGCAACGCTGGCGGGACGGTCACGGAGTGCGCGCCACCATCGCATGTTGCATTGACATGGGAGTTCGGCGGCTCGACGAGCTGGGTGAGCGTGCAGCTGGCCCCCGAGGGCGCGGGCACGTTGCTCACGCTGCGGCACGTCGCGCACCTCTCGTCACACTGGGAAGAGTACGGCCCGGGCGCCACCGGAGTCGGGTGGGAGGGGAGCTTCGTCGGGCTCGCGGGGCACCTCCAGGACGCCGAACGGGCGGACCTTTCGCCCGAGCAGGCTCACGCGTGGATGACGTCTTCCGAGGCGCGCGGACTCTACCGGGCGTCGAGCGACGGCTGGGCTCGCGCAGCCATCGCGAACGGGGCGCCCGAGTCGGAGGCGTGGGCGGCCGGGAAACGGACCAGCGCGTTCTATACCGGTGATGACGCTGCGGGCGACTGATGCAGGCGTACAAAGTCCTCGGCGATCCCGTGCGGCGTCGCATCCTCGAGCTGCTCGTGGAGAACGAGCACGCAGCCGGTGAGATCGCGCGCACGATCCAGCCCGAGTTCGGCATCAGCCAACCCGCCGTGTCTCGGCACCTGAAGGTGTTGCGCGAGAACGGCTTCGCGAACGTGCGCGCCGATCGCACCCGTCGGCTCTACTCGTTGAACGCGGCCCCACTGCGCGAGCTCGACGCGTGGCTCGAGCACTTTCGCGGGTTCTGGACACACCGGCTCGACGCCCTGGCGACCGAGGTCGCACGTGGAAAGCGAGCCCGGAGGTCGGCAAGCTCGAAGCGGAGGCCCAAGAAGAAGGGCTGAGGCCGTGACCGTCAGTCGAGCCGCCGCTTTGCCGGCGGCTCACTGACTTCGGCTCCACCAAGTTCGCGCCTGCCACGGGACGGAGCCGGCGAGACCCCCGAGCGTCGCCGCAGCTGATCGAAGCGCTCGCTAGCCCATGGCCTCCTCGCGCTCGTGCCGGAGCCGCAGGTACGACGTCGGGCTCCACGGATCGGAAGGCCCCTCACCGCGGCTCCCCCAGGTCGCTTTTTTGACGGCTGCCTACATGTCAGTGCATGTGAGGGTATGTCGCCGAGATGGTCCGCCCTCTGCATCCTCCTGATCGCCTCGCCCACCATGGCGCAAGAGGCCGCCGCCGGCACGGGCCGTGGACACGTGGTGGAGCCGGAGACGGAGATCACGGAGACGGGCACCATCTACCGGGTCGTCGAAGGCGACACGCTCAGCCAGATCGCCGAGCGCCTCGAGGTGTCCGTCGAGCAGCTCGTCGCGATGAACGAGGGGCTCGATCCCGACCGGCTCTCCTTGGGTCAGGAACTTCGGATCGACTCCGGACTGCGTCGCGTCGAGCACGTCGTCAGAGCGGGGGAGGCGCTCTCGCGGATCGCCGCGCGGTACGAGGTGACCGTGCAAGAGATGCTGCGGTGGAACCGACGCCTGCGCCGCGACGTGATCCGAGAGGGCCGCACGCTCACGATCTTTACCGCCATGCCGAGCAGCCGCTCGCGGTCGTTTGGGCGCCCGAACAACGGACGCCTCGAGGACGCTGCTCAGCTCCCGCGCCACCACCCAGCGTTCCTCGCGCGTACGCCGAGCCGAGCCTACGGCACTGACGAGACGGTGCGCTGGTTGGTCGAGGGCCTCGAGCACGTTCGGTCGAGCACGCCGAACACGCCCCGCATCGAAATTCACGACCTCAGCCGACGCCGAGGCGGAGCGCTCATGGGCCACCGAAGCCACCGCTCTGGCCGTGACGCGGACGTCGCGTACTACCAGCGGAATTGCGGCGAGCACTGTTCGTTCCGGACGATCGGACCGCGTGACCTCGACGTCGCTCGACAGTGGCAGCTCTTCCATCACTGGCTTCGAGAGGGGCAGGTGGAGGCGATCTTCGTCGACCACGCGCTGCAGCGGGCGCTCTATCGGCACGCGCTCGAGCAGGGGGTCGATCGACGTCAGCTGAGCCGCTGGTTTCAGTACCCGCGAGACGAGAGCAACCGGTTCGGCGTGATTCGCCACCACCCGCGTCACGCGAACCATCTTCACGTCCGCTTCGTCTGTCACGAGTCCGACGAGGATTGCCGGTAGCCCGCGCTGAGAGGCGACCGCGCTCTCTCGAGCGCTCCCGTGCGTGAACGGCGCACCTGTTGCGCGCGAGGCTGGTAAGGTCGCGCCGTGGCGAAGATCCCCGAGAGCGTGGTGGAGGCCGTCGTCGGCGACGTCTCCAAGAGAATGAGCGAGCCCAACTACGCGCAGGTCGCGATCGGCACCTTCGTTCAATCCCACCCGGACGCTGGCCGTTTCATCACCGCTCACCTCGATGATCTCGGTGGCGGGGAGGGCGTCATGCACGCCGTCTTCCATGCCCAGGTCCTCGATGAGTGCTTCCGCCGGCATCTCGGTCGCTCCCTCACCCCGATCGGGTTCGAGCTGCTCGACATGGCGGCGCAGAACGACCCGGTCGTGGCCTTCGCCAAGCGCCAGCCTGCGCTCGCGAGCTATGTGGCGAGCAACGTCGACGAAGAGCCCTTGCGCAAGCTGCTCGCGCTCGTCGGTGTGGCGATGGACGAGCAGTCTTGATCGAGCTCGGCGTCGTCTGCACCGAGTGTGGAGCGGCGGCAGCGCACGAGGTCGGCGCCATCCTCCTCGATCATGACCTCCTCGAAGGCGCCGACGACGCAGCGGCGTGGACCCGAGCGGTCTACGTGGCCCTCTCGCTGACGTGTCCGAAGTGCGCCGCCATCGACGCGTACACCGTCGTCCCCGCTTCGGGGAGGGCGCTGGAGGTCGATGACGAGGTCGTCCGAGCAGGGCGCGCCGCGCTCTCCGATGGAACCCTGATCAACACGCCCAGCGACGGCATTCGTCATCTGCAGAAGCGCGCGGACGCCAAACCCAAAGACGCCAAGCGATGGCGGGCGCTCGGCAACTTCGCCATGCGCGCCGATCACACGGACAAGGCCCTCGCGGCCTGGCGGCGGGGCGCGGAGATCGACGGAGAGCTCGAGTGCGCGCTCGCCGTCGCGGTCGACGCGGTCGCTCGGGATCACGGTGACGCGCCCACCTACGTCGCGCGGGCGGTCGAGCGTTTGCCTCACGCGGAGCCCCAGCGCCGTCCGCTACAGAGCGCTCAGGTGGCCGAGCTGCTGCGCCAGCTGAACGGAGCGATCACGCTCACGCTCGACGGAGAGCCCGTCGAGACGGCCGCGGTCGTCGATTGGTCCAGGTTCGGTGAGCGGCTCGCGCGCGCCCGCCGGATCGCTGCGCGCGCCTGAGGGCGAGTCAGCTCAGAGGCGGAAGAGAGAGCGCAGCGAACGACGGTTCTGGAGGCGCCGCTCACCGAGGCTGGCACGGCGAGCGTCTTCGCGACGCTCCACCGGGGCGACGCGTCGTTCGGTCGGGGGGCGGAAGCTCGCGAGGCGCCAGGTCTCAGAGGGGTTGTTCCAGGAGGAAGACTTCATGTGGGCAAGTGTGCGTAAAAGCACGACATGCTCCAAGAAATCGACAGCGCCGATCCGGTATGCTGCGCGGATGCGTCTCGCTTGCTGTGTCGTGGTGTTGTTTGCGATCGGGTGTGATTGCGGCGGAGCTGTGCCGTCGGGGTGCGCGACCGATGGCGATTGCGCCGCGGAGCAGATCTGTCGTGACGACGTCTGCGTCGCGCGTCCGCTCGTCGACGCGGGGGACGCCCCCGACGCCGGCGCGGATGCAGGGCCGCCCGCCGTCGATGCCGGTTGCGCCGGAGGCACCGTCGAGTGCGGACGCGAGTGTTGCGGCGACGGGGAGATCTGTCGCTTCGACTCGTGCGTCTCTGATCTGGGCGCATGCACCGACAATGATGATTGCTGGGGCGATAGCTACTGCGTCGACGGCCGGTGTATCCCGTACGGGATCCCGGTCGAGCATGACCATGACGAGATGTGCTCTCGCTCGATCGACATCGAGTCGATCGTCCCGCAGGTGCAATGCCGCTGGACGGGACCACCGGCGGGGGACGCCCGCCCCGCGGAGATCCAAGTCATGGCGACGCCCGTGGTGGTCGACTTCGATCTCGACGGCGACCCGAGCACGCTCGCGCCCTCGATCGTCTTCGCCAGCTTCCCCACGGCCGGGAGCTATCGGCAGCCGGGGGTGCTTCGGATCATCGATGGTCAGACCTGCGCCCAGCAGTTTTCCTTTCCCGATGCAGCCGACGCGGTGATGAGCCCGGCGAGCGTCGCAGTCGGGGACCTCGACGGTGACGGACGGGCGGAGGTCATCGCGGTCGGTCACCTCGGCGGCCTCAAGGCGTTTGCCTACGACGCGGGCTCCGGAGCCTTCTCTCGACTCTGGACCTCGGCGGTCTGTGACGGCGCGGGCGGCCGCGTAGCCGACAACACCGGCGGCCCGGACGAGTGGGCGGGGCCCTCCGTGCTGGACCTCGACGACGACGGTGTGCCCGAGCTGATCTACGGCAACACGGTGTACGGAGCGGACGGCTGCGTCGTCACCTCGAGCCTCGGGTACCGTGCCTACAGCCAGGGCGTCGTGCAGGTCGTCGCGGACGTCGACGAGGACGGCCGAATGGAGCTCGTCGCGGGGGACGGCGTCTGGGAGTTCGACTCGGCTACCTCGGATTGGGTCGCCGAGCCGTACTTCTCGGGCACCGGTGCTCGGGGACAGGTGGCGATCGCGGACTTCGGTACGTTCCCCGTCGCTGCCCTCGCGGACGCAGACTTCCCCGAGGTTGCGGTCGTCTCCGGCGGGCGGGTCCGCGTGCAGACCATCGACGGCGCCGTCGTTTTCGGGCCCATCGCCATCCCGGCCGGCGGTACGGGCGGCGCGCCGACCATCGCAGACTTCGACGGCGATGGGCGGCGTGAGCTCGCGAGCGCCGGCGGCGGTGCGTATGCAGTCTTCGACCTCGACTGTCAGGCGGCGGGCGTGACCGGCGCGTGTGTCAGCGCGCGAACCGACGGAATCCTCTGGACACAGCCATCGCAGGACGCGAGTTCGAATGTCACCGGCTCCAGCGTGTTCGACTTCGACGCCGACGGATCGGCGGAGGCCGTGTACGCCGACGAGTGTTACCTCCGGATCTACGACGGCTCGACGGGAGCGGTTCGCTACAGCGCCGCACGATCGAGCGGCACGACGTATGAGAACCCCGTGATCGTAGACGTCGACGGAGACTTTCACTCCGAGATCGTCAGCGCGGTGAACGACTACGCCGGCACGCTCGGCTGCGCGAGCCCCGATCCCTTGCGTCCGGGCGCGACCTTCGAGACCAACCACGGCATCGTGGTCCTGCGAGACGAGATGGACCGCTGGGCTGCGTCACGTCCCGTTTGGAATCAACACGCTTACTCGGTCACGCACGTCGGCGACCGCGGGGAGAGCCCGCGCACCAGTGCCGTCGCGCGCAACTGGAGTGACCCCGAACTGAACAACTTTCGACAGAACGTGCAGGGTGAGCTCGACGCGCTCGGCCTCGCCGACCTCACCGCGGCGAGCGAAGCCGGGCCCCTCATGGTGCTCTGCGAGGCGGATGGGACGGCCACCCTGCCGGTGCAGATCTGCAACCGTGGGACGCTCCCCTTGGCCGCCGGCACGGAGATCGCTTTTCGAGTCGGCGCGCCGGACGGTGCAGAGCTCTGTCGGGCTCCGGTTCCGGTCGCGCTCACGGTAGGCATGTGTACCGAGGTCACCTGCACCGGCACCTTGCCGAGCGAGATGGAGGACCTCTTCGTCGTCGTGGACCCGAATGAGCTCGAGGAGGAGTGCTGGGAGGGCAACAACGTCTCCATCCTTCGTGACGTTCGCTGCCAGATCGTGGAGTAGACCTCAGCGGTTGATCAGCGCGTTGAGCCGGTCCTCGACCTGCTTTGCGCTCATCTTGCCTTTGTAGACGTAGAGGCCGCCGGGCACGTCGTCGGGGAGCACCGCTTCGCTGACCCTCAGGCGACTCGACACTGCGAAGAGGATCTTGACGTCCAGGCCCACCTCGACGAGTTCGACCCGCTTCCAGACGGCGTCCCGGCTCCAGAACCCCATCACCTCGAGCAGGACGACCTCGCCCGTCTCCGAGTGGGTGAACGCGAGATCGGGCACGCTGAGTCCGACGCCCGGCAGGTCGACGATCTCGTCGGCGGCGCTCACGCGCCAGGGGCTCTTCTTGCGGGACTCGAAGCGCTCTTGGAGCTCCGTCACCTCGTCACGCACCCGGTCCGGGATCGCCTCGTCGCCATCGCGGCGCTTGCCCGCCAGAGCGAAGGTCAGGCGGTCGCGCTTCTTGCCCCAGCGCACTTCCGCCTCGATCGACCAACGCCCGCACGCCGTGATGGAGGGCAGCGCGATCGCCAGCGAAAGCCCATACTTGGTGACCGAGTCGAAGAGACTGAACGGGCCGTCCATGTCGATGACGTGCGCACCGTCGGCCTCTCGGGTGATGGTGTAGAGCAGGCGCTGGAACTTGAGCTTGCGGAAGAGCGTGCGCAGCGCGTCGGCGCTGGCGCCGCGGATGCGGGCTTTCACCCGGGTGGCCCGCAGCAGCACGGCGCGCGCCTGTTCGAGCTCGTAGCGCGCGACCCAGGCGGCCGGCGAGGGGCCGCTGACGGAGGTCAAGATGTGGGCGCCCTTGAGGTCTCCGAAGAGGCCGCGCGCCAGGGTCGCCTCGTCGATGCCGCGCTCGGCGGCGACCTCGGCGAGCAGCCCCTCGGCGTCAAAACGCGCGTCGTCCTCCAGCGCCTGGCGAGCCGCGGTGGCGCGCTCGAAGACTTCTCTGCGCAGGGCCACCGGGTCCTCGTCGACGGCGACCTCAAAGGCGAGCCCGTCGGAGATGAGCTTCTTGAACCCGTCGGCGAGCTTTCGATCGCGCGCGTTTACTTCGACCCCCCGCCAAGCCTCGTCGAGCTCCGAGCGGGTCGCATCCACGCTCGCGAGCGCGAGCTCGTGGTACTCGGTCGCGATCTCCAGGGCCCGCTGCAGGCGGTCGGCGCCCAGCTTGGTGAGCTTGAGCGTGCCCTTGCTCCTGCGCGCATGCACCAGGTCAGCGGTAAGCAACGTGCTCTCTCCGTCGCTGACTGGTGTAGGCCTCGGAGGTCTCTCGCGTGACCAACTCGTAGAGCGTGGCGCGCTTGTCGCCTTTCTTGCGGAGCACGCGGCCGAGCCGTTGCACGTGCTCGCGTACGGAGCCGCTGCCACTGATCACGATGGCGACGTTGGCGTCGGGTACGTCCACGCCTTCGTTGAGGACCTTGGAGGTCACGACCGCGCCGTAGCGCTTCTCCGCGAGTCCCGAGAGGATGTCCGAGCGCTCCTTCACCTTCGTCTGGTGTGTGATGGCTGGGATGAGGAAGCGCCGCGATACTTCATAACAAGTTGCATTGTCCTGTGTGAAGAGGATCGCGCGGTCGTTTCGGTGCTGGTGAAGCAACAGCTCCACCCACTCGAGCTTGGCCGGGGCGCAGAACGCGAGCGCCCTCTGCCGACGGTACGCTTGCATCGCGCGGCGCCCCTCGTCGTCTCGGGTGCTCATCATGATGAACCGTGACCAGCCGTCCTTTGCGCTCATCCGGATGCCGCGGCTCCGCACGAAGTCCCGGTAAATGGCCCGCTCGGAGTCGTACTCGGCTCGCTCTTCGGGGGAGAGCTCCACGCTGATGCGCTCGGTCTCGTAGTCGGCGAGGAAGTCACCCTTCAGCTCCACGATGTCTCGGCGATAGACGGTGGGCCCGATCAGCTCTGCGAGTCGGTCCTCGCGCCCATCGGACCGTTCGGGGGTCGCGCTCAGGCCCATGCGGAAGGGCGCGATGCAGAGCTGCGCGGCGAGCGAATAGGTCGAGCCAGGAAGGTGGTGACACTCGTCGAAGACCACCATGCCGAAGCGCGCGCCGAGATGCTCCATGTGGATGTAGGCCGAGTCGTAGGTGGTCACCGTCAGCGGCTGCACATCGTGCTCGCCACCACCGACGATCCCGACCGGCGACCGGAACGTGGTGCGAAGCAGGTCATACCACTGCCGGACCAGGTCGAGTGTCGGGGCGACCACGAGCGTCGAGCGACGCCACAGATCGATGCCCATCACGGCGACGTGGGTCTTGCCCGCGCCGGTCGGCAGCACGATGACGCCCCGACCTCTCCGCTTCCGCCACGCCTCGATTGCCTCAGCTTGGTACGCGCGAGGCTCGAATCCCGAGAGCGCGCCGCTGTTGAGCGTCTCGTACTGGCGGGCCTCGTCCTCGTACTCGAGGCCCGCCTTGCGCAGCGCGAGCACGGTCTCCGCGTAGGCCAGGGCGGGCGCTCGGAGGCACGCCGTGCGCGGATCCCACTTGCCGGAGGGCACCAGCGGGGAGCCCTTCTCGAGCCCGTGCACCTCGAGGGTGCCTGCGATGAAACGGAGCCGAACCATGTGGGCGCGATCATCGCACGAAGCGCACGCCGCGCGTACGTGTCACTCTCGCGCCGTTGTCCTACTCGGTGAAAGAGCTCTTCTACACGCTTCAAGGCGAGGGCGCGCAGGCCGGTCGGCCAGCGGTGTTCCTGCGCTTCGCGGGCTGCAACCTCTGGAGCGGACGCGAGTCCGACCGCGACTCGGCCGTTTGTCGTTTCTGTGACACCGACTTCGTGGGTGTCGACGGGGAAGGCGGAGGCAAACACGCGGGGCCGGCATCGTTGGCGGACGCGGTGCGGGATGCTTGGCCGGGCGGCGGCCATCCTTACGTCGTGTGCACGGGCGGAGAGCCTCTCCTTCAGCTCGACGAGGCGCTCATCGACGCTCTGCATGAGCGGGGCTTCGAGGTCGCCATCGAGACCAATGGCACGCTCCCGGTTCCTGCCGGCGTCGATTGGGTCTGCGTGAGCCCCAAGGCCGGGGCGGAGCTCGTCGTGCTCGCAGGCGACGAGCTGAAGCTCGTCTTCCCGCAGCTCGGCGCCGAGCCTCAGCGGTTCGAGACTCTCGGCTTCCGGCACCTCTTTGTGCAGCCCATGGACGGACTGCACCGAGAGGCCAACACCGAGCGAGCCGTCGCCTTCTGCCTGGCTCATCCGAGTTGGAGGTTGAGCCTGCAGACCCACAAGCTCCTGGGGATCCCGTGAAACGCGGTCGCAGGTTCTGGCTCGGGGCGGGAGGCGCTGCTGCCCTCGCTGTGCCCGCGGGTGCCTGGTTCGCGTATGGCTATGATCCGCCGGTGCCGGTGGGTCCGCGGGGGGCCCTGAGGCCTGACCCAGCGGGCATCTTCGACCTGCTCGAGGGCTTCACCTACCGCGTCATCGATCGCGCGGGCCGAGAGATGAGCGACGGCTTTCCGGTCCCTGTTCGGCCCGACGGCATGGCCTGCTTTCCCGCCGACGACGGGGCCTTGATCCTGATGCGGAACCACGAACTGCCGAGCGGCTCTCGGGAGCGTGCGTACGGGCGCTCGTGGCCATCGGGCGCCTACGATGCAGAGGCCGGAGGCGGGGTGACGCGGCTCGTCCTGGACGCCCAGACCCTAGAGGTTCGCTCGAGCAACCTGGTACTCGCGGGCACATCGATGAACTGCAGCGGCGGCGCCTCACCCTGGGGTTGGATCAGCTGTGAGGAGGATCCTCGAGATCCCATCCACGGGTTCGCGTTTCTCTGCGACCCGGCCGCGACCGAGCTGCAGCCGTTTGATCGAATCGATGGCTACGGCCGGTTCAAACACGAGGCCGCTGGCGTCGTGCCTGACACGGGGGTTTGTTACCTCACCGAGGATCAGGGCGACGGGTGCCTCTATCGTTTTGTGCCCCACGACCCTTCGAGTCCCTTCGAGGGCACTCTTCAGGCGATGCGTGTGCGCGGTCGCGCGGCCGCGAGCCTGGCCCCGCTCACGACGGGCGCCGAGCGTGAGATCGACTGGGTCGACCTGCCGCACCCGACGCCTGAGGAGGACACGTTGCGGTTCACGGCCCAGCGGGCCGGGGCAGCGATCCTGAGGCGTGGCGAGGGGATCTGCCTCGCCGGCGGCGCCATCTACGTGTGCTCGACCACCGGGGGGCCGATCTCATCGGGACAGATCTTCCGGCTTCAGGACGACACCGACGGCGGAACCCTGGAGGTCATCACCGCTTCGACCGACCGAGCGGTGATGGACATGCCGGACAACATTGCGGCCTCACCGTCAGGCCACATCTACTTCGTCGAAGACGGCCGAGGGCATGACCTTTTGCGATGCGTTCGGACCGACGGTCGTGTGGTGGCGATCGGTCAAAACGCGGGAAGTGAGGGCGAGATCGCGGGCGTCTGCTTCGACGCGACCGGCGAGACGTGTTTCCTCAACCTTCAGGAAGAGGGACTCACCCTCGCCGTCAGAGGGCCCTTCGCCGACCTGCATGCGTGAGCTGCACGGGGCCAGATCCGTCGCAAAACGATCCGCCGGGCGGGGTCTGCTGATAAACTGAGCGCGTCGATGAGCGCCAGGGGGGAGCAAGTCGCGATCTGCCTGATCGCGCAGGACGGCAGTGTTCGGTACCGCGACGCGGCGATCGAGCGCTTGTTCGGCATGCCGATCGAGGTCGGTGAGCGTCTCGCCTCGCAGGTGCCCTGGCTGAGCCGCCTGACCCCGGAAGAGCCAGGAACGTTTGCTGCCGAGGACGGCATCACGGTCACAATTACGCCCCTCGGGCTGACCGACGTCGCGGCCCTGGTTCGCGTCACCGCCCCCTCGTCTCAGGGAGATCTGGAACAGGAGTTGCGCCTCGCTCGCCACACCCTGACCTCGATCCTCGACGCCGCGCCGATCAGCATCCTCGTGCTCGACATGCACAAGAAGGTGACGATGTGGAACGCCGCCGCGACGCGCATGTTCGGCTGGACGCCCGAGGAGATCTTGGGGCGCGACTATCCCCTGGTTCCCGAAGGCGAGTGGCGGTTCTTCGAGAAGCTCTTTGCCCGGGTCACGGGCGGTGAGGGCTTCACCGGTGTCGAGGCGAGCCGGGCGCGCAAGGACGGGTCGAGCATCGACCTACGCATCCACACCGCGCCGATGCGGGACGCGCAGGGCCAGGTCACAGGCGCCATGGCGATCCTCGAGGACCTCTCGGAGCAGCGGCGCCTCGAGGCGCGCGTGCAGCACAGCGAGAAGATGGAGGCCGTCGGTCGTCTCGCGGGAGGCATCGCTCACGACTTCAACAACCTGCTCACGGTCATCCTCGGCACCGGCGAAGTGCTGCTGGCCCGAGACGTGTTGAGCCCTCGGGTGAGTCGAGGTTTGCAGGAGATCACCGAGTGCGGCGAGCGCGCTCGCGGACTGACGGCTCAGCTCCTGGCGTTCAGTCGGCGTCAGGTTCTGCACCCCGAGGTCGTGGACATGAACGACCAGGTCACGTCCACCGTCCGTCTGCTCTCCCGCTTGATCGGCGAGCAGATCGAGATGCGCCTCGAGCTCTGCCCCGAGGCCCTGCCGGTCAAGGTCGACCGCGGTCAGTTCGATCAGGTCCTGGTGAACCTCGCGGTCAACGCGCGCGACGCGATGAAGGACGGCGGCACGCTTTTCGTGATGACCCGTCTGGACCCCGATGGAGCGGGCGACCTGTCGATCGAGCCTGGCCGGCACGCGGTACTCGTCATCAGGGACACCGGGCAGGGCATCTCCAAGGAGGTCCTGCCCCACATCTTCGACCCCTTCTTCACGACCAAGGGGCCGGGCCGCGGCACCGGGCTGGGCCTCGCTACCGTGCACGGCGTCATCGAGCAGAGCGGCGGCAGCATCGATGTGCAGAGCCTGGAGCGAAAGGGGGTGACGTTCACGGTCCGACTCCCCCTGCTCTCGGCCGCCTCAGATGCGCAATTTCGAGACCCGGGCGACGACGCGGCCTCGGAGCTCCCCCGAGGAGACGAGGCGATTCTTTTGGTGGAGGACGACCCCTCGGTTCGTCGAATCGCGTCGGCCATGCTGCGCCGCCTTGGCTACCGCGTGAGCACGGCTGATGATGGGCGCGACGCACTCGCTCGCCTGGCCGACGGGGCGGAGGTGCAGGCGGTGATCACCGATGTCGCGATGCCGCGCATGGGAGGCCGCTTGCTCAGCACCGAGCTCCAGACGGTGCGCCCGGAGCTCCCCATCATCTTCGTCTCGGCCAACCTGGACGACGAGACGCTCCGAGAGCTGATCGACGCTGACGGAGCACGTTTCCTACAGAAGCCGTTTGGGCTCGCTGAGCTCGCGCACTGTCTCCGGCAAGTCCTCGACGCGTGACCAGGCTCGAAGCGCGCCGCGGTCGAAGGCTCGGCGAGGCCGACGAAACCCGCCCCTAGTGTGCGGGGCCTCGCGGCTGGCCTCGGCCCCGTTCGGACGCGTCGAGCTCGCGCGCCCTCGGTTGTTCGACGCGTGATCGCTGTCCAGAAGCTGTGCTAGCGTCCGGCTCGGTTCATGGGGGGTGAAGCGATGGAAGTTCTTGCGCCGGGGGGTGACAAGGTGGCGTACCGAGTGTTCGGCGACGGCCCACGTACGTTGATCCTCGTACACGGTTGGATGATGTCGGGGGCGGTGTTCGATCCCTTCCTGTCAGCCCTCGACACGGCCGGTCTGCGGGTTGTCGTGCCGGACCTGGTTGGCTCGGGTGACTCGGCGCGGCCGGAAAGCGGCTACACCTTGGCGCGGTACGCGGATGACGTTCTCGCGGTTCTGCGAGAGGTGATGAGCGAAGGGGCGCCGCCGGCGATCGTATTGGGTCACAGCATGGGTGGACAGGTCGCGATGCTCGTCGCCGCCAGCGCTCGAGCGTCGGTGGCTCAGCTGGTGCTGCTCAACCCCGTGCCTTCGTGCGGCGTCGACCTGCCCGAAGAAGCACGTGGGTTGTTCCGGTCTTGCGCGGGCGACGCCGAGAAGCTCGGGATGATCCTCGACATGGCCACCGAAGAGCTGAGCGGCCCCGACCGAGCGCGGCTTTTGGCCATCGCGGTCGACGTCGAGGAGGCCTGCATCATCGAGGCATTCGACGCCTGGACGGCAGGAGGCTTCGAGGATCGGCTCGCCGAGATCAGCGCCTCGACGCTAGTGCTCGCGACCGACGACGCGTTCTTGCCGAGAGCCTTCCTGGAGAGCGAAGTCGTCGACCGAATCTCCGGCGCGCGCCTGCACTACTTGGCTGGTCCCGGGCACTACCCGATCGTCGAGCGAGCCGCCGAGACGGCCGCCATCGTCAGCGATTTTCTCGTCACCTGAGTCGCGGACCGTGCCGTCCCATGACGGTTCCACGGGAGGCGAGGGGGGTTCCGTCGAGGGCTCCGAGCTTCGCCCCAGTGTGCCGCGTGTCTCGGTAGATGGAAATTAAGTGGTCAACAAGTCAACAAGTCAACACTACGTCCCCTGCCATGGGGACGTAGTGTTGACTTGTTGGGTGTGGCTCAGAGGTTCTGGGCCGAGGGCATGTCGAACTCGACGCCTGCGTTGAGGCCGACGTAGCGGTCCACGGCGCCTCCGGCGGCGCTCCGTGAGGTGTCTGGGGAGTGGAAGTCGATGATGAAGACGCGCGCGTCCACTTCGGCGATGAAGGAGAAGCCGAGGTCGATCGGGTAGACGAACGAGAGCGCGGCGTCGATGCCGTGCCCGAATCCACCTCCGAGCTCTGACCCGAGGCCTCCGAGGTCGAACGTGGGCAGGTACGCGAGCCGTGCGCCGATGGTGAAGTCGCCCGCGTTCACGCGGAGGGTGCCTCCGGCCCGGATGAAGCTGTAGTCGGCGAAGGGCACGCCGACCGGGGAGTCGTTGTCCAATGCACCGCGCTGCACACGAAAGCTCTGCTGGCCGGCGCCGAGCTCTGCGCCGAGCTCGGAGCCACCACCGAGCGGGACGCGGAAGCGCGCG